>Ga0156546_112_pt1 | contig 4839 bp, 4 predicted proteins | sample RifOxyB2_FD_111941 | JGI IMG/M metagenome (GOLD analysis project Ga0156546, IMG submission 111941) | Candidatus Falkowbacteria bacterium RIFOXYB2_FULL_47_14 | reverse complement strand
AATGTAAGGTTAAATAACGTAAATTCTGGTAGAGACGCGATTAATCGCGTCTCTACCGGGTCAGAATAAAGGCAAATAAAAAAACGCCCCGGTTTTTGTTGCCGGGGCGGGTTAGTTGTTATTGTCGGTAGGGACCTTGCATGCAAGGTCTCTACTACTAGGCGGCCTTCTTGGCTTCCCGCCTTTCTTCGCGGGTCGCCTGGCGGCCGTTGCCGATGGCGGCTAAGGCCTTGGTTTCCATGCGATAAAGCATGGAGACCTTATTGCCGTTGATGCAGGCCAGATATTCCCCGGCTTTGATCTTGCCGGCGAGGCCATTGAAGAGCGTAGTCGCATCGGTGCCATTCACTCCCATGAGAACATGGGCGCGGATGGTGCCGACCTTCTGGTCGGCGGCCGTGACCCACATCGGGGTCTGGAGCTGCGGCAGAGTGACTGCCGGGGCGGGCGCGGGGGTGGCGTCGGTGGCATTGCGGGCCGGGGCGGGTTTTCGGGTGGCCACCTCCAGGTTGGAAGTGGGCGCGAAATCCAGTCGACCACCCTTCGTGGCTCGGGTGATGGTGTAGTATTCGTTACCGATCATGACCGTTACCCGGTCCTTGCCGTGGCTCTTCTCCTGATCGGAGAAAACCATCCCGGCTTCGTCTCGATCCGCGACCGGGAAAACCGGGAAGCCGTTCATGGTGCTGCCGATGGGCCGGACGAAGAACATCCGGTCCTTGATCAGAGCGAGACGCTCATTCCTGGATTTCTCCCGGACGGCGGCTTTGGCCTTTTCTTCGGCTTCACGGGTGACCTTGTCTTTGGCCGCCTGTTCGCGATCGGCCGCGAGCTTCCCCCTGACTTCAGCCAGAACCTGCCTGACCGCGGCCATGAGGGCGCGGAATTCGTCATTTTCGAGTCGCTTCCGGCCGTAGGCTTCCGCGACGATCTGCTGGGTGGCCTTATACACGTCATCCTTGATGTCCGAGTTGAAATTCCCGGCCATTCTGGCTGTAACGTGCTTTTGGGCCAGCTTCAGCAGATTATCGAAAATCTCGGCCTTAGCCTTCCTGCTCTCTTCTTTCTCGTTCTGTACCTCGTAGATCGCCAGTTTTGCCTGGGCCGGGGAGCAAAAGACGCTTTTCGAGATTTCAGCCGCCTCCTGCTCAATATTATTCGACAGGAGGTTGTTTCCGATCCGATTTCGGACCGCCTCCAAAGCGCGCTCGTAGGACAGGGCCGTAGCTACGGCCTTTTCGAGTTCGGGGGGCCGCCCCTGAACTCCGGGAACGTAGCGCAGGATCTCGACCAGATCGCCCCGTTCCCGTCCGGGGTTTTCCCGCACGGTACGGCTCGCCAGCGCGAGCAGATCATTCCAGGGAGTGGTGGGAGCGGGCTTCGGTGCCGGCGGCGCGACTGGCGCTTCCGGCTTAGTGATGATCCGAGCCGTGGTCATTGTTGGTTCGGGGATGAGAGGGAGGGTGGTGCCGGAAATAGCCTTGGTCATAGCAAAATGCGCTGCCAAAGCGTCCACCAGCTTCTCCTTTCTCATTTTTCCGAAACCAGAAATCTTCCCCTTTGCGATTTTTCGCAAGGCCTCAACCGTTTTTCCTGCCAGATCCTCTTTTTTCATGACGCTCTCCCTTCAAAAATTATTTTATGTTATGTATGTAGATCCCGTTGCCTCGCCCGAATTCTCGTAATTCATTTCTCGCAAATCTTTAAACATATGCATGCCTTATAAACTTATTACTTCTTTTTACTGTTTACATAAGCCGAATTTACAAGAATCCAGGTCAGACAACGGAATACCATTGTAAAGTACAATATATAATCATAGCATATTTGTATATTTTTGTCAACAGTAAAACAGTTTATTTAATTTAAGCTAAAATAAAACAAAAAAATCACAAAAAAACCGGCTTTTAGCCGATACCTCTAATTTTATTAATATCTTATATCGCTCCGACCCTTAAGGCCGCGCCGAAGGGAAGGAGCTAAATTTCAGCGATCCGCCCGGGGCGGAGAGCGAATATCAAGGAGCGAAGCGACCGAATATCGCGGCTAGAGGGAGCTATCGTCTCTTCGGCGTTACCCAAAAACCCAGGTATTTCCCGAACATGAGCCGCGTTTGCGCGTCCAGTCCCGGGATTGCGCCGAATATGATAATGCTTATCGGAAGGATCAGCCACTGCAGGACCATGACCGCGTTCCTGACCGCCCCGTAATTCTTTGGCCGCGGAGGCAGAAGCAATGTGGAAATGATCGCCGAAAGTATCAAACCGGACATGGCGATCATCATAAGCGTTCTTGTGACTACCGGCAGGTTGGTAGAAAGCACGGTCGCGTTAAAGCGATCCCCTCCCAAAAGCATGGGCAGCCAGCCGATCACACCGATGATAAGCGCGTTGGTGGCCCAGGAATGGAAACCGTAAACCTGCACGAAGATCCGGCTTAAAAACTTGCCTTTCGGTATTTTTTCCCAGTTTTTCAGGGCGTTAAAAAGGAGATACGGCACGTTCTCCACTCCCCACCCCCAGCGGCGCTGCTGCTTATATAGATTCCGGGCGCTCTCGAACATGGTTTCATCCATGCAAACATCCATCGATACCGGATAATGCAGGGGTACTACCCGATAATCGCCGTTATAGTAGCAAAAACTGTGCCAAAAGATCCTGGAATCCTCGCTGACCATCGAAGTCGACCAGAAACCGATATCGTTAAGCGTCCGCCAGGTCATGGCGTGCGATGAGTAGGTCGCCAGTTTTTCCTGCCGGATCTGCTGCATCATCTGCCAGAAAGTATTCGAGGAAGCCGCCACCCGCGCGAAGAAAGGAGCTTGCCAAAGATTATTATGATAGACCGGTATCGGCTGGTAGCTTGACCGATGCGGTTCCTCGGCGGTCAGGAATCTGTGCGTCAGGCAGTAAAAATAATCCTTATAGATCACGGTATCGATATCAAAAACGCTGACCAATATCTTGTCCTGATCGATCCCCTCCGGATCGATTATTCTGGCTTTAGCTTCTTTCGCGGCCCAGGCCTGATTCGGTCCCTTGCCTTTGATCTCGCCCTCTCGGCCGTCCGGATGCACGGTCACAAGGAAATTGCGGAAAAGCGGGCCGAATTCCTTTCTGGCCCTCTCGGCCCGTTCGAGCCCGTCCGCTCCGGCCCGTTCCTCCGCGCCTAATACCAGAATGATCTTATTTAAAGGGTAGCCGCAGGCCGTAATGGCTTTTAGGCTTTGGCTTATCACTTCATAGTCCTCGAAGCTGAAGGGAAAGATCACCAGGTGCAGAATATCCGTCCAGATCATTTCTTTTTCCACGGTTTGCCCCGACCCATCTTTTATTCTGATAGCGCGTACCGGCAGATTCTCGCAAAGCGAACGCCAGTCGGCGGATAATCCGTTCTTCATGCGGTAATAAGAAACCAGAAGATGAATGCCCAGAAAAAGCACCAAGAGGAGCCAATAGACGTCAAAGGCAATAATAAAAAAGGCCACGAATACCGGCTGAAAATATGATAAAACGGTCAAACCGATAAGCGTTGTCCACGACAAAATTCCCGGTAACATCTCGAAAGCCCGGTATATCTTCCTGTCCCTCCCCTTAAGTTCGCCGGCTTGGCCGATTTTTAAATAATCCATAGATAGAAGTAAGTATTATGAGCCTAAAGCTTGTTCTTACCGCCAAAGAGATAATTTCCCCCGAAGTACAAAATATACAAAAAAACCGCGGTTAAGAACAAATTAAGGAAACGGTTCAGATCCGTTACGTAAATCAAGACATGGGACAATATTCTTCCGGGACTTACAAAAAAATTCCAGCTGTTCCAACGGTCGATCAGACCAAGAAGAATACCTAAAGACAGCAGCGGTATAACAGCGAAAACAAAAACTGCGGCGGTTTTCTTGCCCACGGACCTTTCTATAAGATCCTTCATACCGCCAAGGAATAAAACGAAAGCTACCCAGCCGAAACAGGCGTAAGTGAAAAGAAAAAAAATCGTCCATACGCTTTCCGGACAGATCTGGTAAAAATTCAATCCGCATCCGGAAAACAGGTGTTTAATGTCCGTGATCACGTATGCGGTATTCGGCATGAACAAAAGCCAGATTAAAAACAATATTCCGGCTATGACCTTTTGGTGAATCTTGCCATATCCGTTCTTTTCCCAGAACCGACGCATTGCCAAATACGCCAAAAAAGGGACTATAAGCAGAAATAAATTCCAAAATATATAAAAAACCGGAAACGTGCTTATGGAATATAAATTTTGCATAAATAAAAAAATCCTCCGGAACTCCCTATTCCGCGATGATCTGATATCTAAAAGCTATAATTTACATTTCGATGTTCTCCCCCTCCTTAAGCTCTCCCTCTCCATTACTATCGGGCGCTTTCCGGTTGTTCTCGGCGCGGTTATTCCGATCTATCGGGCCGAAATTTTCCCGCTTAGGTTCGAAATTGTTCGGCCTCGGTCCCTGATTATAGCCGGCCGCTCGGTTATCCCGCCTGGGTTCTTCGCGGTTAACGTAAGGTCTTTGTCCGTAGCCCCTATAATTCGCCGCGTACCGAGGTTGCGGCTGATGCTCTTGGCGGTTATTCGTTTCGGGCCGGGCGGGAAGAACGGTTTTCCGCGCGGGGCTGAAATTCACGGGCGCGCGTCCGGCTTCCTTTGCGGCCTGGCTGAACTTTACCGGCTCTATTTTTAAAACCTCGCGTAACGACAAGCCGTTTTCTTCCGATTTCTGGTTATTCACCCGCGGCGGCGGAAGCGGGGAGGGGCGTATCGGTTCATTACGGACAAAAGGCGCTTTCGGGCCGCTTCGTTCACTAGGATCGGAGTGTGCGG
>Ga0156546_108_pt1 | contig 12648 bp, 17 predicted proteins | sample RifOxyB2_FD_111941 | JGI IMG/M metagenome (GOLD analysis project Ga0156546, IMG submission 111941) | Candidatus Falkowbacteria bacterium RIFOXYB2_FULL_47_14 | reverse complement strand
AAGGAATTCTTCTGGCTAATAGGCGAGTGTTTGAAAAATCTCGAGTCCCGCAGAGCGGGGCGAAGACCCCGCCGGATGGCGGGGCGGTCCAGGCCTAATATTAAAGGAATTCTTTTGGCAAATAGGCGAGTGTTTGAAAAATCTCGAGTCCCGCAGAGCGGGGCGAAGACCCCGCCGGATGGCGGGGCGGTCCAGGCCTCAATTCAAGACCCACGTGAGGGGGTTTTGTTATGCAGTCCAGAATATTATAGACTTAAATACTAACTAACATATATGAAGTGTGGTTGAGCTGGCTGTCTAGGTTTATCTGGACTTAATTATTCACAATTGTGGATAAGATTGTGGATAAACAACATTTATAGTCTAAATATACCTAGACTTAAAAAATAATATGTTATTAACAGTTAATAATTTTTGTCTAATAATAAGTAAAAAAAGAGATTCATTTAGGATTGACTAAAATAATTTTATATGGTATATTAATAATAGGTTAATAAACAAAAAGTTATTTACAATTTAAGAAAAATTTACCTAAATATCTGCTTATAAAAATTCGCGGATAAAATTGGTTAAATTTTCCTGTTTTCTACTTATCATTTCGGCCAGATCCGACATGGTCAGACAAAAACAAAAACAAAAAAAAGGTAGTGCTGATTATAATATTTTAAATAATCGGTATTTACCGCTTGATTGGTAGAAAACATGCTTTTAAGTCGGAAAAAAGCTCCAAAAACTCCGTGATCAGGGATTTTCTTGCTCATATCTTGTATATGAACAATTAATAAGATCCGGGGCTTGTGGCTCAACATTAGTGACCTCATCTATTTACATAAGAAGGGGGCCCAGTTGGGCCACTTTTTAATTTGTATTTATATTTCAGATGGTAGGTTTATAATAGCGCATTTATCGAAAGCTTGCCAAAATTGTCGTGGCGATATATAATAATAATAGAATTTCTTGTGAATAAGAAATTTTTTTTAACAGTTAATAATAGTTTATGACTACCGAAGACAATAAATTAGATTCAGAATCTTTAGAAAAAATAAAAAAGGAGTTAACGGAGAAAAGGGAGCAAATACTCAAAGACCTGGAAGAGGTTTCGACCGGAAACAGGGTAAAATTTCCGGATTATGGAGATAAGCTTGATGAAAACGCCCAGGAAATCGATGAATATACGACCAATCTGGCCACCGACAAGGTGCTGGAAGAGTCTCTTCGCGACATAGAGAACGCCCTGGATCGGATAGAAAAGGGCGTTTACGGAGTGTGCAAATACTGCCATCAGCCGATCGGAAAAAAGCGCCTTCTGGCCAGGCCGGTCGCTTCGGCCTGCGTGCCCTGCAAAACGAAATTGCAGAATGGTTAATGATGAATTTTTCCGTTATGTTTTTATCGAATTTACATAAAATAGACCGGTATTTTTTACCGGCTGTTTTTTTTGCCGCCTTGGATAGATTTTTAAAATGTTTAGCCGTAAGACAGGCGGAGTTTGGCCTTATAGGCGATTTTTTTAAGTTTAGTTTCGCGGAAAACCGTTATATCGCTTTTTCTTTGCCGCTTAACGGGGTTTTTCTGAATATATTGATCTTGGCAATACTTTTAAGTTTATTGTACTATTTTTTAAATTTAATAAAAAAAGACCGGCCTCGGGAGGCCGGACTGATCCTGATTCTTATATTTGGTGCCGCCAGCAATCTATTCGATCGCCTGAAATACGGTTTTGTCATTGATTATCTGGATTTGCGCTATTTTACGGTTTTTAATATAGCCGATATTCTGATAGTAGGGAGCGTCGGATTATTGATTTTTTTTACTTTCAAAAAAGAAAGTTGAATTATAAATTTTCAATCTTTTCAACGATTTCCAGCATCGGTTTAAAATAAGAATCGCGCTCACCGGAATCATTTTCTTCCGGTTTTTTATTATCATAAATTTCCTTTATCTTGATAAGCGTCTTTTGATAAATCGCCGCAATCTTTTCCCGGCCGGTTTTTTGCGCATATTTCATATAAGCTTCAAGTTGTACTATAATTTCGTCTAGAATCTGAAATTGCACATAGTGTCCGGCCAGTTCTTTGTTTTTCCGGTTCTGCCACAAAGCTCCCAACTCCAGTATAGTGTTGGGATTAGCCGTAATGATCACCTTCGGAATGTTGGATTTTTCTCCCCTAAAATCATCGCTTCCCCCTCTAAAATATTTGATCTGGCTTAAATTTTTTCCATCTATGTCTTTTTTGATTTTTTCTATTTTATACCTGATATCACGAACATAAGACACGTCAATCGCCAGACCCATATAATCCGGAGATTTACCCTCTTCGTTGAATTCCGCTATCACGTCCACTCCATTAACAACGTCATCAAATTCGGCGGTATGAATGGCCGAAGTGTTTTCGCCCAACCAATCGCTTAACTCTATTTGTTCGGAAATAATCGCCTCAAATATGTCCGCCAATTTTTTTGCCTCTACACCTTGTTCGCGATCGCTATCGTTAAAAGAGTGCTTTATCCTTTTTAAACGATCTTCGTCTTTCTGAACATTTTCTTCTCCATATAAATCGACAAATTCTCTCATATATATCTTGTCCGCTTCCAACGCTTTTTTAGACTTTTGGAAAAGGCCTTCCAGTGTCGCTTTTTGAAGGGCAGCATTTTGGAGCTGTTCGGCTCTTAACATAAAATTAAAAAATTAATAGTAAATTATTCTTTTATTGTCTTTATCGTGCTTTAGTTTTATAAACCTGGTTTTTTTCGGCAGGATCTTTTTTATTTTGTCGGCCCATTCGATGATCGTCACTGTGTCTACGCGGCCGAAATATTCTTCCGCGCCGATGCTTGATAATTCCCGGGCGTTTTTTAAACGATAGGCGTCAATATGCACCAAGTGTTTTATGGACGATTCTTTTTTTGGAATTTTATAAACCTTCATTAAGGTAAATGTCGGGCTGTTAACGCTTCGCTTTATCCCGAACGCCTCGGCCAGACCTCTGGTAAATACGGTTTTACCCGCGCCCAAATCGCCGATCAGGCCTATCACGTCGCCGCCTCCTATGGTTTCGGCGTATTTTTTTGCGAAAACCTGGGTGGCTTCTTCTGATTTTGTGATTATTTTTAACATGCTCTCATTCTAGCGCATTTTTTTGAAAAAATAAAGTAAAAACCCCCTCTATTCAATAATTTTAAAATAATAAAAAAGGATACTATTGTATCCTGTGCTTTATTTTGATTTTTTAATTAAAAATGGAACTGGTATTTTCTGTAAACGACTCTTGCGGTGCGGCCACCCCTGTTTTTCAGCCAAACGGCCGCTTCGTTTTTAGTGGTAAATTTTTTTATTTCAGGGTTGTCAATATCAATATGCGGCGGAAGGGGAATAAGGCGGCTACTATAATACCTCTCTTTAACCGGCAACCAGATGCCGATACGAAGTAATCCATAAAATTTTTCTATTATCCAACGGTTATTTTTAACCTCTTTGAATCGATACAATCGTGTTTACCCCCTTGCATAATAAATTTTTAAGGCGCTTATTGCTGTATTTGCCAATATTATCGGAGAGTTTGTTCTGTTTTTTTATAAAAAATGTAAACAAAAAATTTCATCGTGGACGCGCAAGGATTCGAACCTAGGACCCCCTCGGTGTAAACGAGGTGCTCTAACCAGCTGAGCTACGCGTCCTGATATTATTTTTGTGTGCGGACGAAAGGACTTGAACCTTCACGACCTTACGGCCACAAGCCCCTCAAGCTTGCGTGTCTACCAATTCCACCACGTCCGCTAATGATTTAAAATAAATTTTTAAAAAATATCGCTGCTTTAAACGTCTAAAGACTTGTCAGCCCGCGGCTGATCCGCCTCGGGCTTAAAACCTTCACGAGGTTGCCCCCACCCCGCCCAGGGCGGGGCGTGCTCAAATATTCCACCACGTCCGGTTATATTTTAAATATCATATCGAATTATTTGGCTTTAGGTCCAAACGTAAAAAATATCCAGAAACGGATATATGATATTATCGATTCGCCTAGGCGATCTTTTTTTCTTTTAACCGTTTTTTATAGTCTCCGCGGAGGAAGGTTAATTTTGCCCGCCGTACCTGCGCCTGCTTTTTGATCTCAATCTTTTCGATCGTCGGCAAAGCCAGAGGATATATTTTTTCCACGCCCACGCCGTCGGAAACCTTGCGAACCGTTATGGTGGCGCCATTTTCCCGGCCGTGTTTGCGGGCAATGATCATGCCCTCGAAATACTGCACCCTCTCTTTTTCCTCTCCTTTCGCGTTCAATTCCTTGATCTTTTGGTAAATACGCACGGTCATGCCGGGCTTTAGATCCTGGGTGTTTTTTGCGGCCTCTTCTTTTTTATCGGTTGCCGTCGGGGATTTTTTTTCTTTTTTATCGTTGGTCATATAAAGTAATATAAAAATAGAACAATCGGGTTCTATTAGACGATGTTTTTATTTAATTATTCTTCTCTAATACTATGATAAAAACCGTTAATTGTCAAGAGTGGGTTTTAAAATCGGTTTAATCGTAAAAACAGCCGTTTTTAAACGGTTTAAACTTTTTTTCGGGAAACCTTTTTTTAATCTACCGATTGGAAAAAATCACAATGAGCCGTTTTCGGCACCCTTTGCCCGAGTTCCCGGCAAAAAATTTCTTCACCCCGAGTATCGGAACTGCTGCAATGCGGGCATTGTTTCTCGTCGTTCCAATAATCCTCGGTATAGTTTGATTCGATATCGTGAGACATAGATAAATATTATGATTCAAATATAGCATATTTCGGGCGATATTCAAAGACGGAATCCATCGGACTCCGTCTTTTTCTCGAATTTTTTAGCGCCCTGAAGTTTAGCCGTCAACCAAAACCTTGAAGCCGCCGTAAACCATGCGCTTCACGTCGAAGGGCATCGGTTTGTCTTTGTATGCCGCGTCGTTCATGAACGGATCCTTCATTACCAGCGCGTTGACGCGATCGCGATGCGCGCGCGACCGATAAGTTACGTAGGAGAAAACCACGATCTCATCCCGTTTGAGCCGAACCAGTTTCGGGAACGGGACGCCCCACTTCGTCTTCAGGTCATCGCCGACGCATTCCTTATAGTCCAGGGCGCCGTATTTGCGCCAAATCTTTCCCGCTTTTTGAGCCATTTTTTTGTAAGCGGACAGATTTTTTTCCGGTACCACTAATACGAATCCGTCGACGTACGCGCTTTTTTGTTTTGCCATAAATTTAATTTAATCGTTATTTGGCGTTTTTATCCGGCGCGTGCACCCCGAAAGTATTGCCCTCGGTGTCTATAAAATATCCCTGCCAGGCCATTCCGGGAAGAGCGAATTTAGGCATAGCCACCTGGCCGCCGGCCTTTTTTATTTTTTCGGCGGTTTTGTCGAAATTTTCGACAACCACGCTGCAGACATAAGCGTTAGTGCCACATTCCGGCGGCGGTGTTCCGGCGGGGCGTTTAAGGAGCCCGCCGTTTATACCCGGCTCCCGGCTGTCCTCCTCGGCAGTCATGACCATCCAGTACTCAAAACCAAGATCGTCCCCCTTGTATTTTTCGATATTCCAGCCGAATACATGGCGGTAAAATTCCGCCGCCTGTTCGGGGTTGTCCGCCTGTATTTCGAAATGTATTATTCTGTTCATATTATTAATTATTATGTTAATTACTTATAAATTTTATATTAATATGATTAACGGATAATTAAAAGCGGAGACTATTCTCCGCTTTTAAAAAGTTTATTTCAGATTTTCGGTTCCAAATTTTTATTATATTTATTCGGTGGTTTTTCCGTCGAATTCCGCTTCGTTGGCCGCAGCCTCTTTTTTCGTGGCGCGCACGATACCGTCCTTGTGATGCGCCGGAGAATAGATCGTATAAAGTTTCAAATCCTCGGAATCGGACACGTTCATGAGGTTGTGTTCCGCGCCGGCGGGCACGACGATGGCCGTACCGTCACCGACCGCGTATTCATTCCCGTCGATAACGCATTTTCCTTTCCCCTTTTCGAAGCGGAAGAACTGATCGTTGTCAAAATGGGTTTCGGAGCCGATCTCTTCGCCCGGCTTAAGGCTCATCAGGACCAGCTGGCTGTTTTTTCCGGTATAAAGTACTTTCCGGAAGTTGTCGTTTTCCAGGGTGTCTTTTTCGATGTTGGAATTAAATCCCCTCATAAATTTAGTCTCGATTAATTATTTGTTAATATAATTTAAGAATAACATTAAATTATTAAAAATAAATTAAAAAGGCGCCGTTATGGAGCCTTTCTTGTTTAAAACCGCCGGAAACGAGGATTTATTCAGATATTATCCGGCAATCGTTTTCCTTTTTCTGAATGTATTTGTGATAATCGGGGCAGTCCGCGGCTAATTTTTCCATCCATTCCCCGAAGGGAATATTTACGTCCATCGCGTAGCCTTTTTGATAAAAAAAGTAGCGGGTTTTCGTCGAGACGTCGTTGGTTGTCGTGATCGCCCGATATATATTTCCTGAATCGGCTCTGATCATGAATGTCGTTCCGTTTTCATCGATTATCCGGATTATATCCGTATTTCCCCGGTCGCATTCTATTTTGGCGACCAGGGCGGATTTTTTTTCTTCTGAAATTCCGCCAGACACGATTAGGCCGACGGCAGCGATAGCGATCCCCAAAGAAACGAAAAATTTACTTCTTTTCACTTAAATACCCCCGTTTTCCGCGCTAGAAATTTTTAAAAAAACCAAGTTATAATATAATCTATGTTCGCACATAATCGGTTTCTTGTCCAACGGTTAAGGTCAATCGATCCGATTTATTTCCTTTAAAGCGTCGGAAAGCATGGCGGCCGCGCTCCAGGCTTGCTGGCGGCAGGCCGATTGGCCCTGGCGGGAAACATATTCCTGATGGCGGTTATTGTCGAAAGCGTACAATTCCACCGGGGTTTTAAAATAATAAAGAGAATCCAGTACCGCTCTTCTTAAGCGCCGCGCTTCTTCGTGATAAGAAAGATTATCCAGGCCTTCGGCGATCAGGCTATTATCGTGCGGCCAGATCGAGCCGTTATGATAACCCCGGGGGTCAAAGTTGCCGGACAGCCGGCTTAAAGTACGGATACCGGCCTTAGGCTCGTAAAGATCGGGTGACAAAATGCGTTTTACCAATGCCGGAATGTGGGCGTCGGGCACTATGCAGTCGGTTCCGCCGTCATCGGTCTTGTTAAGACACGACCAGAGCAGGTGGCCGATATTCGACCTGGCCGTTATCATCGGCCCGGTACTGTCGACGTTGCTGGCAAAAGCCGTTTCATTGTTACGGTTTACGATAAAGCGTTCGATAAAACTTGCTTTAAGGCGATCGGCGCTCCGGGTCAGCCGGACGGAGAACTCGCCGTCCCGAGCGCGGAAAAATCTCGCCCAAAGCCTTAAGGACATATAGGCATAACCTTGCGCTTCCGCGGGCGCGACCGGAAAAACGGGCGGCGTGCCGTCGTCGTGAAAAAGCGATTCCGTGCTGTCCATCCAGTTTTGGCAAATAAGACCGCCGTGATTACGGCCCGGATCAAGCCGGTAATCGATGAGGTTGTCGTTATCCGTGTCGCCGTATTCGTCGATCCAGAGCAAAGCCGCTTTGATCGGCGCGAGCAGGTTTTGGATAAATTCGTTGTCGCCGCTGTATTGCCAATAACGGTAAGCGGCGATAAGGAACAAGGGCGTCGCGTCCAGGCTGTCGTAATTCCGCATAGTGCCGTCGCTGTAGATATACCAGGGTTTGACCGCCCGGGCCGTCAGGCGTTCGTGGTTGTCTATCCGGTATTCGTGGATTATCTTGCCCGGTTGTTCGCCGCTTTCGATATTATCGTTTTTCCCCTGGAGCGCCGCCAGGTTAGCTATGATCTTTTTCGTTAAAGCGAGATAATAGGGATTTTTTTCATAGCGGTAAGCCTGAAGCAGTTTTAGGGCGGTAATAAGCGAATCACGCCCGAAAAGGCAGCCGAAAAGTTCGTTCCGTCCGGAGGCGAGAATGCCGTAATCGGTTTCAAGCTCGCCTAAGGTTTTAAGGGCCAGCTCCTTTAACTCAAGATAATCCGGTTTGTTCGTTTTATCGGTCATGTTGTTTCGTCTTGTTCCAAATGCCGTTTAGCCCTTGTCGGAAGCGGCTTGTATGGCTTTTAAATATAAATCTTCATACGCTCGGGTCATTTTATCGGTATTGAAATTCTTAAGCGCGTACTCCCGGCAGCGCGCGCGGTCAATTTTTTCGATATTTTTAACCGCTTCGATCATCCCGAGGAGGCTTGATACGACGAATCCGGTTTCGTTGTCCCTGACGATCTCCGGGATCGACCCATGGTTCATCGCCACAACCGGGCATCCGCAGGCCATAGCCTCGATCAGGGTAAGGCCGAACGGTTCTCTCCAAGTAACGGGATGGAGAAAACACAGGGCCTTGCTCATGAGGCGGTTACGCTCTTCTTCTTCCACCTCCCCCACCCATCTTATCCTTTCGGACAGATGGGGACCGACATACTGCTTAAAATAGGACATGTCCGTCTCTTCAAGCTTGGCCGCGATCACGAGGGGCAGGTTCAGGTAGATGGCGGTTTGGATCGCGAGGTGCGTTCCTTTTTCGAGCGATATCCGCCCCACGAAAAGCAAATAGCCTTCGTGCTCCCCGGAAAAAGGATAGTTTTCCATATCAAGTCCGTGATAGATAGTTCCTAAAAGGTTTATGCCGGGGACGTTTTCCGCCTGAGCCCGGGAAATGGTAACCAAAAACGGTTTATTAAGCATTTTAAACACCCTCGCGACCTCCGGCGTGAACGGGCCGTGCATCGTCATGATCACCGGCTTGCGGGCGATCTGCGCCGTCGGCAGGGCGGTATAGCCGTTATGTTCGTGTATTATATCGAACTCATCCTGACGGTCGTACGCGGCCCCGATATTAAGGAGGGAAAGGACGTTCAATCCGTAAAGATCGCTTACCCTCGTCTCGCGGAGGCTTTGCGGATAAACCGACGACAGTTTAGCGGCGGTAACCGAGTCGCCGCTGGCAAACAGGGTAACGTCATGGCCGCGCCTTACGAGTCCTTCGGTCAGGGCGTAAACGACCCTTTCTATGCCGCCGTATTTTTTCGGGGGAATGCGTTCGATTATGGGCGCTACTTGTGCTATTTTCATATAAATTTTAACAGGCTGAGTCGATTTGTCAAATTTTTCCGGCTCTCGCGCGAGATAATTAAAATCATATATAAACAGTATAAACAATTTAAAGTAAATAATGGATTAAAAAATCCGGGATTAGCGCAAAACCGTTGATCCGAAGATCGGCGTGATCGATGCCGGCCGGACTATAAGGGTATACGATCGCTTTAAAAACGAAAAATGAATATAAAAAACCGTTGGTTATGCCAACGGTTATTTGTTTAAGGGAAAGAATTATTTAATATTTAAGAACAGATCCGTCCGATGAGTCGGGTTCTCATAAGATCTCCGCTCGGGCGCGTTCCGGTCCGCGCGCGAACCGGTTTCTCGCCGGGAAGGGAAGATATTTCATCCAGTATCGTTTCCTTCAACCGGATATCCCAGTAAGTCGGCTTGGCTATCCGTTTGGTTTTTTTGGCGCTCGCGCGGCCGGGGAATATCGTGATCAATATTTTACCTCCGTAATTGCCGTAACGTGATTTGCGATATAGCGAATGACGCTTTGCCGTTCGCCCCGATGCTTAAAAGTTTGATAATAATGGCCGCATCGCCTGAATCAACTACGGAGCCGATGATCGTTTCCTGGCCCGGATCCAAGACGGACTCGGTAATCTGATGAGCCGTTCTATATCCGTTGAATCTTACGAGGAGATGTACTTTGCCGGCGCACAGGGACGAATAAATTATGGCTCCGCTATCGCAGCAGTTTATTTTCTGCTGCGCGATAAGATCGCCGGGATAGAATACGTGATTTTCGTTATCGGGATAATCCGGATAAGTTTTCCAGTGGTATGTAACGGATGCAAAACCGGGATCCGTTTTCGTAATAATTCCCCAGCCGAGATATTGGCCCTCTTTAGCGGCAAGTTCCCCGGCCTCGGCCGGTAAAGAAAAAGCGGCGAGCAGCAAAGCGAAGACCAGGATCGTTTTAAGATTCACGCGCATACCTAATTTCCTCCTTTTTTAAGAACGGGGTTGTAAAACATTCACGTCGGCGCTCCCGCACGTTGACGGGTGGGGCGTTGGTTTGATGAATCGAACCCTTAGCAGTCTTGGCGACCAAATTTCGGCTTTGCGGCCATGGCGGCGTAGTAGGCGGCCCGCGCCTGGAAAAACGCGGCCAGGGAAAGAAACATCGTGGCCGCACCGCGCTCATCTACATTTTCGGGAATTTGCATAATGCATTTAAAATAGTCAGTGGCCTTTTCATGCAGTTTTTCGGGATCGGTTTCTTTTAGTTGGGCTTCAATATTACCGCGGTTGATGTTCGATAATTTCATTGTTATCTCCTTTTGCTATATGTTTTTAAGAGCAAAAATAGATTTATTACCAGTATCGCAGTATAATAGCATGTTTTTTAAATTTCGTCAAGGAATAGTAAAAAACCGGGATATGAACTAACTCCCAAAAAGCGGACATGAAAAATGTCCGCTTTTCTCTTTTGCGGAGCGGACGGGGCTCGAAAATTATAAATGGGTTTTTAGAAAACCCAATAAACACGGGCTTTTAACGCAGTATTAGTTAAAATCAAGCCCTAACAAGTCTTAACAAATTTTAACGATTTTCCCAGCTTTTTCCGATTTTCCGTCACTATACGGTTACCGGATTTTTCCGGTGGTCGATCGGGCGGTAAAGAGACGAGGCAAAATAAAAACACCCTGCCGGATTTAAGCAGGGTGCCTGTTTTTTTATGATCTGTTTACTTCTTCATCTGTTTACTTCTTCAAAAGATCTGATCTTGATGCGGCAGGGTATGCTCATTATGATATTCTGAATATCAAGGCGGATTTTATCCAGGGATGCCCGGATGCCGTATAGTATCGCGTCAACGATCTCATCCGCGCCTTCGTTTTTTAGTTGTATCGGATTAACGATATCAATACGACCGCTATTTTCCTCGGACGGATATTTGCGTCTCGTGAAAAGAACCGTTTTAGAATCTCTGTCCCAGGCAATAGTAAAATTAAATTCGCCTACGCCGGCCGCTCCTGATACCTGCTTGGCTAAAACGATACTGAAACAGGTGCACGGTTTTTCCTTTTCTTTCGTTGACAGGTACTCAACCCTTATAAGCTCGATCCAGGCGGCCAGTTCGCTGTTCCTGGCCAGCCGTTTTTTGAGGAGACTTACGATCCTCATATCCTCTTCTTCGGTGTCAAAGTACATCCCGTAAAAAATATTATAATCGGGATGACGCGCTTCGTGGTCAAAAACCACTTTTGGAAAACTTCTTTTTTTTGACATGCTGCTCCTCCTTCGTGTTTAGCGGTCCCGCCGCTTTTCCTTGCCGGCGCCTGCCCGGCGGCCGGTCAAAAAACCTTAGCACGAACCGCGGCCTTTGTCAACGGGAAAGCAAAACAAAAAATACCTCCATCGGGTCAAATGCCCTCCCCAAACTTCCCTCACCCCGCCCCGCCCTTCGCGAAGGGCGGGGCACCCCTCTCCAATTCTGGAGAGGGGTTTTGCGTCGTTACCCCCTCCTCTCCGCCAGCTGGCGGATTGGGGCGGCGGCTGGCGGGTAAAATAAAAAACACCCCAGGTTTGAATGGTGGGGTGTTATTATATGAAAAAAGCAGGAGTGCGGTCCCGCTTTTACTTTTATAGACGATTTTAATAATTAGTAAAGAGAGACGGATACAACATCTTCGCTGTCAGGAATGTCGCACGAATCGCATACGTAGGTAATTAATAAATAAGGAGGGTTACTCCCCTCTGAACTATAAAACGCAATACCGTTATCTCCGGGTGACGGCAGACTGGGTGTGCTGTCAATAGCATCGTGCCCTTCCCGTAAACCGAGTTTTGTATACCCTGAAACATTAATCCAGCTCTTACCCGTATTATTTAGAGAGAAGTGGGAATATTGGTTTGTAGGAGTATTGGTAATGTCTTTTCTTTCTCCTGAATCAATTCCCTCTGTTGGGTTATTAATCGCGTCACCGCATAGGTCAAAGTCGTCATTACTAAGACTGCTCGTACTGGCCTGAAAAGTTTCTACGACCGTAATCCAGTCGTATCCATCATTGCAGTCATTCGGAGCATTAAGTATGTATAGATGTAATTCAGCCGAGGCTATTTCTGCGTCATTGGGAATTGACGAGGTATCAAACGGTAAAAATGCACGGTAGGGAGCAAATTGACCATATATATTTTTTGTTGAAAATACTCCAATGCTTGTTGCTGTATACCAAAGTTGATAAGCGGCGCTTGCATCATGAGCAGCGTCCCAGCTTGAGCTATAGGCATACATATGTCCGTCACCGGAGCCGGCGTAAAATTTCTGCGTCACAACGACATCAACGGCGAGAGCGTTGGTCACAAAAATAAAACAGAACAAAATAACAAGAGTTACGAGTAATACATTTTTTTTCATCGTTTTCTCCTTTTTTATTGGGAATGAACAAAAAAATCCACCAGACCAGATTATAATCACCTCCTTTTTGTTTACTGGTTGGCAGACGATG
>Ga0156546_135_pt1 | contig 25470 bp, 24 predicted proteins | sample RifOxyB2_FD_111941 | JGI IMG/M metagenome (GOLD analysis project Ga0156546, IMG submission 111941) | Candidatus Falkowbacteria bacterium RIFOXYB2_FULL_47_14 | reverse complement strand
GCGCCCGCCGCCCGGACGGCCGGAGCGGTCGATACCGCGTCTGGGGCGTTATCCGGCGGAGGGATGATCCCGCCGTCAACCACCTGGGGCGGAGTGAGGTCAAGCCTGTTGCTTACCTGGAAACCCCACAGAGCGTAATCATTCGCGCAATTTCGGAATACCGGCGTACCGTTAGCCAGTTCGATATCATTCGAAAGGTAAACGCCATAATTAATATATTCGCTCGGCGAACCCAGATAATTTACCGGATCCAGGAAGAAAGTGGCATTATCGTTAGTGCTTACGAGAACTTCATCGACCAGACTCGGGCAGCTTCCCCCCGAAAGGCAGGCCGCTTGGTCGGACTGGTGGAATATCATAACACTGTCGGTAAGTATATTATTGCTTCCATCCATGATCGTGGCCGGGTCGATCGGTTCACGGAAGGTAACGATAATGCCGACATTTCGCGGTACTTCAGCCTGACCGGGCTCGGGGTAAACGCTTAAAAGCGAACAGTTGCCCAAAGCGACCAATCCGATACCCGCCCCCGGTCCGCCGCCCGAACCGGGATTATACGTAGTAGCGCCCAATAAACGGCTCAAAATAAAACTCACGATCGCGAAGGACATGAGTATGATTATGAGACCGACAATAGCCGCCGTAAGGGTTTGCTTGGCCTTGTTTATTTTCGATTCGTCGCCAGCGCTCGTTGTCCAAAGCCAGCCGGCATACATTATAAGCAATACGGCGATTATCCCTAAAAATCCCAGAAGCACCCTTATAATATTTGCAATGATGATCCGAGGATCGGTGTTACCTAAACCAGTAGCTGTCTGAACATTCCCTTCTGTTCCGCCCCAAAGCATATTGTTGGCGGCGGTTTGGGCTGATACCGGTTCAGTAGCAATAAAAAAACCCGTTATAATAACGATTACTGCTCCCACAAAACCTAAAAATATGATTTTTTTACGTTTTATCATTTTAATGCGTTTGGAGATTACTCGCCTTTTCTAATGTTTGACTAATCCACAATTTTATAATATTATTATAACATAAAATATAAAAAAAATACAAACTATTTTAGGCGTTAGGTAATTAGGCGTTAGAATATTAGGTTTAAGAGCCTAACATCCTGACACCCTAAAGCCTAACACCCTAAAGCCTAAAATATGACCATTGACCAAATAATACACAAAGTCCAGGAAAATAACCCCAAGGCCGATATTGCATTACTCGAAAAGGCTTATGAATTCGCGGCTCGCGCCCACGGAAGCCAAAAACGGAGAACCGGGGCTCCTTATATACAGCACAGCCTGCACACAGCTTTTGTTTTGGCGCAAATCAAGGCGGATTTATCAACGATCATGGCGGGAATACTCCACGATGTTCCGGAAGATACCGAATACACGCTCGATGATATCAGTAAAAACTTCGGCGGCGAAGTAGCCGCTCTGGTCGAGGGTATTACGAAGTTAAGTAAAATAAAATACCGGGGGGTGGAAAGATATCGGGAAAATCTGCGCAAAATGTTCCTGGCTATGGCCCAGGATATACGCGTAATCCTCATAAAATTCTGCGATCGCCTCCACAACCTAAGGACCTTAGACGTTCTCCCCGAGGAAAAACGCCGGCGTATCGCCCAGGAAACAATGGAAATATACGCGCCGATCGCCGGTCTACTCGGTATCTGGCGCCTTAAATGGCAGATGGAAGATATTTGTTTTAAATATCTATATCCGGAAGAATATAAAAAACTGGAATATAAATATGAAGTGGAAAAAAAGACAGAAAGGAATCAGTACACGCAAAGGGTAAAGAACATCCTGAGTCAGAGGCTTAACGAAGAGGGTATCGCGTATAACATCGAAGACCGACTGAAGCCGCTTTACTCGATCTACAAGAAAATGCAGAAAAAAGACCGTAAATTCGATGAAATTTACGACGTATTCGCGGTCCGGATCATCGTACCGACAGTTTCCGACTGCTACAAGACAATGGGGATCGTCCATTCGCTCTGGAAACCAAAATCCGATCGCATCAAGGATTACATAGCCGTACCCAAACCGAACGGCTATAGAAGCCTCCATACGACCGTTTACGGCCCGGAGAACAAACCAACGGAATTCCAGATTCGAACCAGGGAAATGCACGAAGAATCTCTTTATGGCATCGCCGCTCATTGGTATTATAAGCATAAGGGCGGTTCGGACTACAAAAACCAACCGAAATGGATCCAGGAGATCTTGAATATCCAGCGCCAGACGGAAAATACCAATGATTTCATAAATAAGGTAAAACTTGACGTTTTTCAGGACCGAATCTTCGTATTCTCTCCCAAGGGGGACGTTTTCGACCTTCCTGAAGACGCCACGCCGATCGATTTCGCCTATCTCGTCCATACGGAAGTCGGCAATAAAGCGACCGGAGCCCTGGTAAACGACCGCATGTCCTCGCTTGACCGACCCCTTAAAAACGGTGACCTGGTCGAGATCGTTACGGAAAAGAACCGCAAAGGGCCGAATACGGACTGGTTGGAATTCGCCAAGACTAACCGGGCGAAGGAAAAGATCCGCCAAGCCACTAAGTCCTCCCGCTTCGAACAATTCAAAAGGATCATCCCGGGAATGAAAAAATAATCGACTCCGCTGGTGATAAATGATTAACACGCGGAAATATTTTCTTAATTACACCGGCGCCGGTAAACCATTGAAAACTGACGCTAATTAACAATTAACAGTATGAAAAAAATATTTCTTACAATGATCGCCATAGGCTTAATAACAACCGGATGCGCGCAAAAGCCGGTCAATATCGAAAATTACGATAAACCGACGGCAAAAGAGGGACCGGGCGATATTATCGATTTAAGCGGCCAAAGGTTGGAAAAAATCCCTGAATACGTATTTAGCGCGAATAATCTTCACGAATTGGATATTTCCCGGAACAGGCTTACCGGAGCGATCCAGGCCGAGATCGGGCATCTTAAAAACCTTAGGGTACTTAAGGCGGGTGACAACCAAATGACCGGAGTTCCGGCGGAAATCGGAAGGCTGGAAAAGCTTGAGGTGCTCGACCTTTCGAACAACCGCCTGACCGGGCTGCCGCATGAATTGGGTAATCTTAAAAATCTGAAAACATTGGATATCTCCGGCAATGACTATTCGGAAGCTGATTTAAATATCATAGAGCAAAACCTGACGGGAGTTAATATCGTAAAATAAAACGGGAGGGATCGATGAAGAAAAATCGATACCGGATACTTAAAAACGGGAAATTCATCCTTAGCGAGAAACCTGGAAAATATGCCGGCTGGAGACCGGGAAAAATATTCGGCCGGCTTGATTGCGCGTCCGGCAAAAGAATGAACAAAAAAAACCGGGTATTCTTTCACTCTCTCGAAGACGCTGTCCGTGAAGGTTATCGGCCCTGCAAGAATTGCCGTCCGATCAACCAAGAAGATTTTAAAAAAATCAGGCATCTAGTGCCCGAACACCGAACCCTGGAAAAATTCTATGACCGGGATACAAAAAAACCAGCAAAAAACGAACGCCGATAAAACGGCGTTTTTTGCAATAAAAAGCAGGGATGATAAACCCTGCGATTCCACGATAATTTTACGCCGTTTGGGATTTTACGCGGGGAATCCGCCCGTCCGGAAATCACGCGACGACTGAATAAAGAACAAACCGATATTAATTTTCTCCGTGATTCTAATTTTGCATCGACTTGCCGAAAATAAGCACCTGGCCTGGGTAAATAAGATGGGGATCGGTAAAATCCGGATTATCCGTCCTAAGGCGATGCCATTCCTTTTCCCAGCAGGGGCGCCGGCCGCAGCCGGTAAAACGCTCCGTCAGGCGCGACAGGCAATCGCCGCTTTTTACCTTATAGGCTAGACTATCGTCGCTTAAGCGTACCGATTCTCCGGGCCGGAGCGAGCCGATAAGATCCTCATCGTTATTTTTCCTCCCGGTCTCCGCGGCCTTATTCGGCTCTAACGTCTTTTTCAGTTCCAACGATTCCATGCGCAATTCATCCGCCATTTTTTTTGTTTCCGCGGCCAGCATCCTTAATTCAGAAAGGTCTTTTTTCATCTGTTCAACTTCAATCTTTATCCCATCTAAGGTTTTATTCATTTGATCAAGCTCGTTGAACATGATCCTTGTAAAAACCCCGAGAACCAACAAGGCGATACACATAAAAATCGTTACGGCTTTCATTCTCGTTCCCTTCCTTTTGCCCTGTTTATTTTTTAAAATGCGCAAATTCCAATCCGAAGACAACAAAATCATAATAATACAAAAGAGCGCCCCAGTCAACAGATTTAAACAAAATACTCCCGATTTCTCGGGAGTATTTTAAACACTCGATAAAAAAATAGAACTTATCCGGCCAAAACCTTCTTAACCGCCCGATTGACCGATCCGCCGTCCGCCTTGCCCTTTACTTTAGCCATGACCGCACCCATGACTTTCCCGAAATCTTTCGGACCGATTTCGCCCAGGGAAGCGATAACGTCTTTCGTTATTTTTTCGATCTCAGCCTCATCCATCATGGCTGGCATGTATTTTTCAAGGATCGCTATCTCCGCTTTTTCCTTTTCGGCCAGGTCATCGCGGTTGCCCGCTTCGTAAACCGAAGCCGAATCCCGGCGTTTTTTTACCTCGGTCTTCAAAACACCCGCCGCTTCTTCGTCGGTCAATTCGTTCTTATTGCCTAATTCGATCTTTTTGTTCTTGAGCGCGGCCATAATCATCCTTAAAGTCGAAAGCTTTAATTCCTCTTTGGACCGCATCGCTTCCTTAAGATCGTTATTGATATCGCTTAGTATGGCCATAGGATTACGAATGAATAAAAAACCGTTATAACAAAAAAATAATTACCATTTTTTTCTGGTTTCTTCTTTGAGTTTTCCGATCTTCCTTAAATATTCGTTTTTAGTGCGCATTCTTCGGCTGATCAGGGCGTATTCTTTTTGCTGGTTCTTATTTTTTTTATTCTGGCGATATTTTTTTCGGCGAACCTCATTCAATTTCCGGCTTTTTATCAGGGATTTATTGAAACGCCTTAAAAAATTCTCGAAGTTCTCTCCTTTATTCCTTTTGAATTCTACCACGGAACACCTTCCTTTCTAGTTTACTGTATTAAATATTATATTTATAATGGCTTGATCTAAGCCTATTATCTGTTTAGCAAAATATCGCGAAACTGTCAATTACTCGTCTTTGCTCTCGAGCCTCCGGTTCAATTCCGCGCCGATCTTCTTATAATCGATCATTTCCTGGGTGCCGGATTCCATGTCGCGGATAATTATCGTGCCGTCTATAAGCTCCTTTTGTCCCAAAATCAGGCTGTATTTCGCGCCTAAACGGTTAGCTTCTTCGAGCTGCACCTTAAGGCTGTCCTTGGTGAAGGCTTGCCTGACCCTATACCCGGCTTTCCGCATCTCCTCGAACAGGATGAACATTTTTCTTTTGGCCTGTTCCCCCAGCTGGGCAAGGAAAATAAAATCTTCCTGATCTTTCTTCAGGGGGATGTTCTTTTCCTTTATCTTAAGGATCACCCGCTCGATGCCGATGCCGAAGCCGCAGGCCGGGGTCGGGCGTCCGCCCATCGCTTCCACCAACCTGTCATAACGGCCGCCGCCGCCCAAAGAAGCCTGCCTTTTGTCCTTTTCTTCCGTCTCCTTTTTCTTTTCCGGAGCACCGTCTTCACTCTCTTCTTCGTCCCCTTCGACAGCCGTGACCTCAAAAACCGTCCGGTTATAATAGTCCAGGCCGCGGACCAAAAACGGATTCAGGTTATAAGGAATATCGAGTTCATCCAGATATTCCAGAACTTTAATCAAATGATCGCGGCAATCATTGCACAGAAAGTCCACTATCTGGGGCGCTTCTTCCCGCACCTTGGCGCATTCTTCCTCCTTGCAGTCCAAAAGGCGCAAAGGATTGGTGGCGAATCTTTTTTTGCAGTCGATGCACAGCTTGGCACGCTTCCCTCTTTCTTTATAAAATTCGATCAGTTTATTGATATAATCAGCCCGGCATTCCTTGCACCCCAGGCTATTGATCTGGATCTGGACTTTTATCTGCAGTTCTTTAAAAAAATTATACGCGATCAATATCATCTGCGCGTCCGCTACCGGACTCGCCTCGCCGAACATCTCAAGATCGAATTGGGTGTGCTGACGATAGCGTCCGGACTGCGGTTTTTCATGACGGAACAAGGATCCCAGCCAAAAGAATTTTACCGGCTGCGGCAGATTGAACATGCCGTGCTCGATATAGGCCCTGACAAGACCGGGGGTCGCTTCCGGACGGAGAGCCACCCGGTCACCGCTTTTGTCGGTAAAGGTATACATTTCTTTCGAAACGACATCGGTATTCTTACCGCTAGATCTTTCGTACAAATCCGCTTTTTCCAGAGCCGGTGTTTCGATCGGCTGAAAACCGTACAAAACCGCCAGATCGCGCGCTTTTCTGGTAACCAGCTCCCAATATTTATATTCATCGAACAGGATGTCCCTCATCCCCCGCAGGCGCGAATAACGCCTTTCTTTCCCTCTTTTTTCCGCTTTTTTATCTTTTTCTTCTTTTGATTTTCTGGACATATTATATTTATAATAAATTTAAATTAATTTAAAAATTTTCACGCCTGTCCGTCCGGCCTTTTCTGTTTTTATTATCAAAAATATTCCGGCGCCTCGAACACTTTTATCCGATTAAAGGGCCAGCCCCGGAACAAAACCCGTCCGGTAATAAAACTTTCGTTTACCGGTCCGAAGCTCCGCGAGTCTTTCGAAGAATTGCGGTTATCGCCTAAAACATAATATTCGTTACCGTTTAACTCTATTTTGTTTTCAGTCAAACCGTAAGTTTTCGTTCCCGGCTCCAGATATTCCTCGGCGATCATCATGCCCTCGGGATTGGCCTCATTATAAATAATCACGCTTCCGTCTTTTATCTGGATAGTTTCTCCGGGAAGACCGATCAATCTCTTTATGAAATATTCCTGAGGATTTCTCGGATAACGGAAGACGACAATATCTCCCCGCTTCGGCTCTTCGAAGCGATAGGTGATCTCATCGATTATCAAATATTCATGGTCGAAAAAATTAGGCTCCATCGACGCACCTTTCACATAAAAGGGCTGGATCAGAAAATAACGGATGGGAATGATTATAACCAGAGATATAACTACGATCTTAATTAGCTCGAAAATGAAACTGAAGAAATTTCTAAGCATGGTGTTGATAGTTAAGTAAAACAAAAAAATGGAATCTTAGCAATCTAAGCCTCTTCCCGACCTCCTTAAACCTCTTGTTTTTATATTTTTTATACCTTTATAAAATATAACATTAAAGTAAAAAAATTTCAAGGGAATAAAAAGGATCAAACTTCATTTTGCTACTAAGCGGGGGGTATTGTCAAATTCCACTAGATTATGTATAATCATTGTAGTTACGCGAATGGCAAATATGGCCATTTTTAATTGAATTCTTAAACAGATTCGGATAATATTATTTATCACTAATATTAGCTAACACTATCTTAATTTATGGATATTAACCTGTATAAACCTAAAAAGGATGAAATCTCCCTGTCGGAAATCGTAAAAGTCAGACAGGAGAAGAGAAAAACCGCAAAAATATTGAAAATATCGATTTTTTCCGCGATTTTCGTAATTACCTGCCTGGCCGTTTTCTCGAGCCAGGTGCTTGTTTCAAATCAAAGCTCGACCTCCTGGCTGGCCAATCTGCCGATCATCAAGCAGATCCGGTCTTTAGCGGAGTCCGCCGACCATCACCTTAAAGGCGAGAAGGAAGACCGCATAAATATTCTTCTTTTGGGCATGGGCGGAAAAAATCATGAAGGCGGATATCTTACCGACACCATCATACTCCTTAGCCTCGAGCCGTCCACGAAAAAAGTGGCCATGGTTTCTATACCCCGCGACCTGGCGGTTTCAGTGGAAGATCTCGGTCTTAAAAAAATCAATGCCGTCAACGCTTTGGCTGAAACCGAGCAGGAAGGCTCCGGTAGTCTGGCCGTAAGCCAAGCCATAAGCGATATTTTGAATATACCGATCGATTATTACGTCCGGGTGGATTTTGCCGGTTTTATAAAAATCATCGACGACCTAGGGGGAGTCAAGGTTTATGTCGACAACACTGTTAATGACCTGGAATACCCGATAGCGGGCCGGGAATCCGCCGACGACTACGCGAGCCGTTTCGAGCATCTTTACATAGAAAAGGGTTGGCAGGAAATGGACGGGTCTTTGGCCCTGAAATATGCCCGCTCCCGCCATTCGGCCGGAATAGAAGGCTCGGATTTCGCCCGCGCGCGCCGGCAGCAAAAAGTGATCGCCGCCGTAAAGGATAAATTGTTATCGGCCAGGACCCTCTTAAATCCGATCAAAATAAGCCAGATATTGGGCGACCTCAACGACCACATAAGCACTAACCTGAAAATATGGGAATTGATCAAGCTTTGGGACATGTTCGGCTCCGTCGATCAGAAAAATATCATTAATAAGGTACTGGATAACAGCGAAAGCGGCCTTTTATTAAATACCGTATCGGACGGAGGCGCCTATATACTTCTCCCGAGAAGCGGCGATTTCTCGGAAATCGAATACATGATCAACAACATATTCTCCGACGCGCCGGAAGAAATAAAAAATAACATTACCCAGGAACGGGCGACGATTGAAGTGCGCAACGGCACCTGGATAAACGGTCTGGCCTCGAAAATGACGGTCGATCTGGAAAGATACGGTTTTACCGTGATCAGGGTCGGAAACTCCAGCCGCCAGAATTTCCAGAAATCGGTCATTTACGATCTGACTTACGGGGAAAAAGAGAAATCCATGTCGCTTCTTAAGGAAAAAACCGGAGCCAACGTATCTTTCGGCCTGCCTCAATGGCTTATTGACGATATCGACCGGGAAATGGGGAACGAAAAAAATCCGATCCAACCGGACTTTATTCTGGTCCTCGGCCAGGACGCGGATTCGACGAATTCAGGCAAGGAGAACCAGGAGAATACGGCTGAGTAAACAACCAATGGATAAATATTGAAATGAAATTCGTATTTAAAAATTATAAAAATCAAATCGTACAGAGTACCTGTTTTTATACTAATCCGATATGGATCATGAAGAAAAAAATAATTTACCGCTCGTAGTCATTTTTGGCCGCACCAACGTCGGCAAGTCAACGCTCTTCAACTGCCTGACCGAAAAGAAAAGCGCCTTGGTCTCGAAAAATTCCGGCACGACCCGCGACAGCAATCTCGGTCTCGTGAGCTGGCGCGGACGCTCTTTCCGGATAGTGGACACGGGTGGCATCGAAGATCTCAAGCTTCTTACCGCCAGCCGCCGGACCGAGAGAAAAACCCGGCTCTCAGGGGATATAGACGCCAAAGTGCAACTTCAGGCCCGCGACTACCTTAAGCGGGCCGATTTAATATTGTTCCTGGTCGATACCCGGGACGGACTTTTACCGCAGGATCGGGAATTGGTCCTTTCTTACAAGAAAATCGCGGCTCCGGAAAAAACCGCCGACATGATCCTCGTGGCCAACAAGGCCGACAGTCCGAGTCTCCGGAAGGAAACGGCCGAATTCAATAAGCTCGGCCTGGGCGAGCCGGTCGCCATCTCCGCTGCCAACGGTTCCGGTACCGGGGACCTTCTGGATATTATCGTCGAAAAAATCCCACCTGAAAAGAAACTCCCGACGACCGATGAACAGGACGAAGGCGTCCGAACTCCCGATACGATCAATGTCGCCATTATCGGCAAACCGAATGTCGGCAAATCCAGTCTGATCAACAAACTATTGGGCGAGGAACGGGTGATAGTAAGCCCGATACCGCATACCACCCGCGAACCGCAGGACATAACGCTCGAATACCGGGGTAAACGCATCAACTTTATCGATACAGCCGGCATCAGCCGCCAAGGGCAGAAGCTTATCCGCCATTCGAAAATAAAAAATCTTGAAAAATTCAGCATAATCAAATCCCTCTCCATCATAAAAAGATCCGATATCGCCCTCCTGGTCATAGACATAAACGAGCCCCTGACCAGGCAGGAGTCCCGGCTCACGGAAGAGATCATCGGGAATAAAACGAGCCTTATCATCATCGCCAACAAATGGGACGCGGCCAAGGATAAAAACATCAAAGCCTGCCGGACAAAGGTATACGACCATCTGCCTTTCGTAACCTGGGCGCCCATACATTTCGTTTCCGCTTTAACCGGTGAAAAAGTAAAAAAGATCCCCGACCTGATCCTCTCGATCGCCGCCGCCAGAAATATCGCCGTAAGCGATAACATGCTCGAAAAATTACTGAGCCGGATCGTAAAAAAACATCTGCCGGCCAAAGCGAGCGGCTCGAAATATCCGCACATCTACGGTCTCAAGCAGACGAGGGTAAACCCGCCGAAATTCACGATCCGGATCGGCTCTAAAGATACTATCCATTTTTCCTACCTGCATTTCATCGAAAACCGACTGCGGGAAAAATTCGGTTTTTCCGGCACGCCCCTGACGATCAATATAGAGAAAGGTAGGCGCGTGCACGGGTCGCATAACACATAGCTTCGAACGCTTAACGCCCCCCCCCTGCGATCCGTAAAATAACCAGTTACATAAATATAATATCAACGTACGTACGCGTTATGAAATTAATCATTGGCCTGGGTAATCCCGGGGAAGAATATAGAAAAACCAGACACAACGCCGGCTTTATAGCCCTGGACGCTTTTGCGAAGAAAGAAGGTCTTAGCTGGACGATAAATAAAAAATTCAACGCGGCCACGGCCGAAACCAGCGGAGTTTTACTGGTCAAACCCTTGACCTACATGAATAACTCGGGACAAAGCGCGCAAGCGGTTATGGCCTACTACAAGCTTTTGCCCAAAACCCTGGGCCTGCTTAGACGAACAGACGCTGATCTCTCGGAACTATTAACGGTAATTCATGACGACCTTGATATTCCTTTGGGCGAATACAGGATCTCGGTTGATTCCCGCTCGGCCGGCCACCGGGGCGTAGAGTCTATCATCGGCCATCTTAAAACGAAAAACTTCAAACGCATCCGTATCGGCATCAAAGGCGGTAAACCGGTTGAAATGCCGACGGAAAAATACGTTCTCGGGCGTTTCAATGCCCAGGAAACGGAAATAATCAACAAACTGATAACAGAAAAAATATTAACGGAATTGGCGTAAAATAAATTTCGACACAAAAAAAGCCGGGCAGGGAACAAAAATCTTTGTTCCCTGCCCGGCCTTTTTTATTTTTTCATTCTGCTTGACAAAAATTGAAGTTCATGCTAAACATAGCAAATGGGGTTGTTCGTTAAAAAAATGAAAACAAAATAAACTTAATGGAGGGCCAAAGAATGAACATGATCTCGCGCATATTTTTAAAAAGAAAAAATGAGCCGAACACACCAAACAATGTCCCCGATATCCCGGAGAAAGAAAAACCACCGTGCGGAACTTTGTGCGCCGGTTGTTTTATGAAATCTCCGGAAAGCGAATGTTATATAACATCAAAAATCTTTGACTGGTGGACATACGATAATAGCGCCAGAAAAGATGGGTTCAAATTCAGAATTGATGTGCAGGGCTACTTTATTTCTGAATCGGGAGAAAAAAATTTTGACGCTCTCATGACACAACGTTTTTACGTAAACGCGTTTAACAACGAAGAAATAAATTCAATCAAGATAGAAGGAAAACATATTTTTTGCTACCGCAACCTATTCTCTGATTGTCACTACCGATCTGACGGAAAACGTGTAATTCCTGTGGGGGAATTTGAAAAAGATTATCTGGAAAATGGCGAGCACGGAAAAGTTAAGCTGTTCGTTGAGTATTCTGTTTATGATCTGCGAAAAACCGCTCCTGCTACTGAAGCGGACAACTGATTATAAAACAGCTAAAGGCTACCGGCGTCGGTAGCTTTTTTATTTACACAAAAATTTTTGTTCCCTGCCCGGCCTTTTTATTATTGACAAAAACAATGGTCCATGCTAAACATAAACCAGACAGCCGGAAATAAACCGGCTTAGCACTTTTAACCCGAAGGAGGGAAAGACAATGAACGAAGAACAACAGATGACGTATCGGGAAAAACTGGAAACGGCGAGAAAGCGGCATCCGCTTTACCAGAAAAACATTACTCGATTCGCTGAAACTTGGCCGGAATGGAAAGAAAATTTCGCTGAAGCCAAAACGGGCTCCGAGCTGATCGGCCTTCTGCACCGCGGATTCGATGCTTATACCGAAAAATGGGAAGAGCGGCTAGAGCGAATCTGTTTTTATCTGGAAGTAGCTTATGGCTATAATGATGACTTTTTATTCCGCCGGCCCTTGGGGATCAATTACCCCGACGAAGAACGCCGCTTGGCCGAAGAAACACAAATAATCGCCCGAAAAGCCTGGGCCATTCTCTGTCAAAAATTTTTCAAAGAAAGTGACAATCCGGAGTGTTGGCGGACGTTGATCGACGAACCGATAATCTTTGACCGGATCATCTGGTTTTTTTCCGAAACCGCCAATATTCCGCGCCACAACTCTGAAAATCATCACGACATCATCGCCCTGAAATTTCTGGCCGAATTATCCACTTTGACCTGGGAGGGAAGATGGGGAACGCGGACAGAATCTAAACCCCGCTTCGCGGCTAAACGGCCGCTGTTCATTAAGATCCTGGACGCGATCAAAAGGCTGGATATCTTAAGAAAATACTGGCACGAACTCTCCTTGGACGACCTGGTCTCCCTGGAGGAATTAGCCCTGGAAAACGGCTACTACGCCACCCTGGCCCAGGCCGCCACTCTCGGCTCCCAGGCCGCTCAAACCGCCATCGTTTTAAAGGCCATGATAGCGGAAGGGGACCGCCGGAAAAAAATAGAAGAAGCCGAGGCGGAGATAGAAGAGGCCCGGCAAAAATTAGAATCCTTGTCAAAATAAGCAGCACAACAAAAAACCCGCTTTAAAAAGGCGGGTATTTTTATAAAACACAAAAAATCCCGCCGGATCGAGACGGGAAAATTCATTAACGTTTATTTTTTGGAATATATTTTTTTCGGAAGGGCTGGCCGAAAAAATCCTGAGCCTTGGAAAATTCGCGTGATATGCCGCAATCAGGGCACTTTTCTTCTTCTTCGGAAAAACTCCGGCCGCAAGCGGCACAAACAGTTTCCAATTTAGGCATGCTTTCACCTCCTCTAAAATATATTAGGAACAAACCGATGTTTAAAAAAATAATGCCCGCATTATTGCCTAAGAGTCGGGGTAACCCCCAATAAAGAAAGGAAGAAGATCAAGGAGGGAGGATCTTCGTCCATTCCATCTCTTAAGGCATTAATCCGGACACTATCGGTTTTTCGCATTTCGTGTTATTATACCTATAGCATAATCCGCACTTTTCTACTTGCCTTGAAGGGACAATTAATCGACAAATACCCAAGGAGGTGAAGTATTCCTCGAATAAAAAGCCCTTTGACAAGTAGAAAACCAAGGGTTAAGTTTCTCTACCTTAGCATGGGCAAAAAAAAATGTCAACTGCTAAAAGCAACATAAAAACCAAAAAGATCGGTTAAATTAAACTACGCACCGACTTCGTCGGTGGAATTATAAGTTAACGGACTTCGTCCTATTTTCCAAAACGTTAATTTGTCATCCCCGAATCCGCCCGGGGCGGATATCGGGGATCCAGGATTGATCCGTACCAATAATCGCATACATAACACATAGTTAATCCCGCCTACCCCTGGATTCCCGCTTTCGCGGGAATGACAAGCGACAAAGATCATACGAGTAAACACACTTTCGATATATTTCAAATCCGTTTATTTCTAAAATGAGCATATCTGACTTCGTCCGCAATGTGTAACCGTGAGCGACCGGCTTCGCCGGTGGATTTCTTAAAGTATTAAAAATAAATCATTCGGTCTATGCCAGACGACATTAAGTATAAAGTAGCCCTGAACAACTTCCCTAAATTCGGACCCGTACGACTCAAAAAACTCAAAAAATACTTCCCGGACGCGGAGCATATTTTTAAAGCTTCTTCGGAAGAGCTTATACGGGCCGGGATCGAAGGAAAAACGGCCGATGAATTCGCGGCCGCGCGAAAGAGCATCGACCCGGACGCCCTTTGGGAGAAGGTAAATAAAGAAAATATCGCCGTGATCGCGCTCGAAGACGACGACTATCCGAATCTTCTCAAAGAAATCTACGATCCGCCGCATCTGCTTTATTACCGCGGAGAGATCGACAAAAAAAACGGCTCCAACCTGGCCGTAGTCGGCACTAGAAAATTCTCCCCTTACGGAAAACAAGTGACGGAAACTCTGGTAAGCGATCTGGTCAACAATAACTTTACGGTGATAAGCGGACTGGCCCTGGGCATCGACACTCTGGCCCATAATGCCGCTCTCTCCCTTAGTGGCCGGACCATAGCGGTTTTAGGTACCGGTTTGGACAAAAAAAACCTTTACCCGTCGTCAAATCTCCGCTTGGCCGATATGATCGCGGCGGAAGGCGGGGCCATTGTCTCTGAATTCCCTTTGGGTACACCGCCGCTTAAACATAATTTTCCCCAACGCAACCGCATTATTTCCGGCATGACCCTGGGAACAATCGTTATTGAAGCCGGTGAAAGATCGGGCGCGCTCATCACGGCCCGTTACGCTCTCGAACAAAACCGGGAAGTTTTCGCCGTGCCTGGAAATATTTATTCCCCGGTATCGGTCGGCCCCAATAACCTTATTAAAGCGGGCGCCAAACCGGTAACTACGGCATCGGAAATCATGGAAACCCTCGATCTTACGCGGATAAATACTTATATCGAAAATAAAAAGATCATGCCCGCGTCCAGGGAAGAAGAAATAATTTTAGCTAATATTACATATGAACCTCAACATATCGATGAGCTGATTCGCCTTACAGGGCTTGACACGGCACGAATAAATAGTACACTGATAATAATGGAAATGAAAGGAATGGTAAAAAACCTCGGAAATATGCAGTATGTTCTAAGCAGGTAGGCTTCGCGCCCGTAGTAAATATTAAACGATAAACTATAAAAAATATGAAATTAGTCATCGTCGAATCCCCGACCAAAGCCAAAACTATAACAAAATTCCTGGATTCCTCATATAAAATAGAATCTTCTTTCGGCCATGTCCGCGATCTGCCGAAAAAGGAGATCGGCGTGGATATCGATAATAATTTCGAACCGAAATACGTGATCCCCTTAACCGCCCGTAAGAATCTTTCAAATCTAAAAAAGCTGGCGGTCAAAGCCGAGGAGATCATATTGGCGACCGACGAAGACCGCGAAGGAGAAGCGATCGCCTGGCACCTGGCCGAGGCTTTGAAAATAAATGCCGATAAAACCGGCCGGATCGTATTCCATGAAATTACCGCCGGAGCTATCGAAGAGGCCCTGAAGAATCCGCGCCGGCTCAACATGGAGCTTGTTAACGCCCAACAGGCCCGCCGGGTACTTGATCGGCTGGTCGGTTATAAGCTTTCACCGTTTTTATGGAAAAAGGTGGCCCGGGGATTGTCCGCGGGCCGGGTGCAAAGCGTGGCGGTCCGTCTGGTCGTGGAGCGGGAACGGGAAATAAAAAAATTCCAACCGGAAGAATACTGGACCCTCGGAGCGGAACTTTGCAAGCCAGAGAATAAAGACGCTATAATCAAAGCCCAATTAAACAAGATCGAAGGCGATACTGTCGATAAGCTCGAAATAAAGAACCAGGCCCAGGCCGACAAGATCGAAGAGGATTTGCGAGACGCCAAATACGTGATCTCAGACGCGATAAAAAAAGAAACGAAAAAAAATCCGCCGCGCCCCTTTACCACTTCCACGCTGCAACAAACCGCCAACTACTGGCTCGGGATGAGCGCCAAACAGACCATGGTCCTGGCACAGCAGCTTTATGAGGGCGTCCCGATCGGCGGCGGCGAACAAGTCGGTCTTATTACCTACATGCGCACCGACTCTCTCAACTTGTCGGAAAAATTCCTTTCCGAAGCCAAAGATTATCTTTCCGGAACTCTTGGAGAAAACTACGCCCTTCCTTCTCCACGCCGCTTTAAAACTAAATCCAAAGGCGCGCAGGAAGCCCACGAAGCTATCCGTCCGACCGAAGCCGCCCGCGATCCGGAGTCGCTCGTTTCTTACCTTAACAAAAACCAATATCGTTTATATAAACTTATCTGGCAGAGGGCGGTGGCCAGCCAGATGCCCGAAGCTTTAATGGATAATACCACGATAGACATAGACGCGGTCGGAACGGCTTGCCAGTTCCGGGCCACCGGCCAGATCATAAAATTCGACGGCTATCTTAAGGTTTATCCGGAAAAAAGAAGCGAACTAGACCTGCCAACGGTCGTGTCCGGCGAAAAACTTGATCTTATTTCTCTCGACAAGGTTCAGCACTTTACCAAACCACCGGCCCGATACTCCGATGCCGGTCTCGTAAAAGAGCTGGAAAAAGACGGAATCGGCCGGCCTTCGACTTATGCTCCGACCATAGCGACGATCGAGGCCAGGAATTACGTTACCAGGGATGATAATAAAAAATTAGCCCCGACCGATATCGCTTTCGTAGTGAACGACCTTCTGGTCGAACATTTCCCCGGCATCGTCGATTTTAAATTTACCGCCTTGATGGAAAACGAACTGGACCGGGTGGCGGAAGGCGAACTTGCCTGGCAGCCGGTGATCCGTGATTTCTACACTCCCTTCGCGGCCAATCTAGAGGAGAAATATGACGAGATAAAGAAAACCGATATCATGCCGGAAGAAAAATCAGAAGAGGTCTGCGATAAATGCGGCGCGCCGATGATCATAAAAACCGGCCGCTACGGCAAGTATTTGGCCTGCTCCGCCTTTCCGGACTGCAAGAACATTAAAAGCCTGAAAAACAAGGATGACGCCCAAAAAAACGAAAAGATTGCGGAATTGGAAGAAAAATATAAAGACGAGGTCTGCGATAAATGCGGCGCGAAGATGGCCGTCAAAAACGGCCGGTTCGGTCCCTTTCTGGGATGCTCCGCCTATCCGAAATGCAAAACCATCAAGAGCATAAAAGAAAACGGCGGTGATACCGGCGTAAAATGCCCCGTCTGCGGCGAGGGCGATATTGTCCAAAAACGCAGCCGGCGCGGGATATTCTACGCCTGCAACCGCTATCCGGACTGTAAAACTTCCTTTTCCGGAAAACCCCTGAATGAAAAATGCCCGGATTGCGGAAATTTACTTATCGAAACCAGGGATGGCGGCGCGAAATGCGCCGATAAGGGATGCGGTTATACGAAATAAAAAACTTGATAAAATCTATAAAGATCAGACTGGGTTCTTCGGCCCAGTCTGATTTTTGGTTCTTTAGACAATTCTGTGGGCAGAAATTAGTTTGTCATTCCCGCGAAAGCGGGAATCCAGCCTGCCTGCAGGCAGGCGGGGGGTAAAAAGTACGACGATTTTTTTCCTCAACCGTTTAAGAAACAGACAATATTCGGTTAAGGTGTGTTTCACTTTAGCCAATACGTCAAAAATTTCCAGTTATAGATGATCTATAAAATTGTGTCATTAAAATTAACGGTTGTGCGGTTCAATCCTGGATTCCCGCTTTCGCGGGAATGACAAATTTACGTGGTTTAGCTGGAAAAAATGATTACACCCACAAAATTATCCGAAGAATCTGATTTTTTAAAGCCGGTTTAGTAAAATTTTTTGGCGGCTAATAAAAATTTCCAGACAATAAAAAAGCAGACTAGTTTTTTAGCCTGCGGTTTTTTTAACCTACAATATTTCTGACCCTTGTCCAGTCATAACCGCTGTTTGGTGCATCCTGCCAAAGAGCGATACCAAGGCCCATATAAGCGTCTGACCGGGCTTTTTGCACGCCGCTTAAACCTATGAGGCAAGCCACCCGTTCAGCATCCAGCCAAACTGAAAAACCAACAATACACACCGCGTCCTCGCAGGCTTTTTGATAAAAGGAAAAACCAATAATGCATGCCGCACTGCCGCCGGCTTTTTGATAAAAGAAAATACCAAGCATACATATTATATCATTATCAGCTTTTTGGTAAAAGGAAAGACCAATGACACACAACGCATCCCCGCCGGCTTTTTGGTAAAAGGAAAGACCAATGAGACACACCGCATCCCCGCCGGCTTTTTGGTAAAAGGAAAGACCAATGACACACAACGCATCTCCGCCGGCTTTTTGGTAAAAGGAAAGACCAATGAGACACACCGCATCCCTACCGGCAAACTGCCAAATAGAAACAAGAGAGTGGATGTTCCCGGTCGCATTGGCCCCGCCGAACAAAGAGTAAACATCATTGCCTATTTTCCAGGGATAGGCCGCCAAAAAAATGAAAGGCAGATAAGCAAGCCCGATTCCCACGACATAGGCCACCGAGGCCGCGACCAAGCCGAAAGAAAAGTTAATCAAATTCTCCCATTTTTTCATCTTTTCAACCTCCCTATATTTACGGTTTACGCGCTAAAAAAATTTTGTCCAAAGAACGACTAATAAAAAAATATATCACATCTTTGCTTGTTTGTCAATAGCTAAAGGCCACAATGAGACACAAAAACGGGCCGCTTCCGGTCCGTTTTTTAAATATCTAATCTGGCATCAAGTAAGTATTTCTGCTTGAGACGGGGCAATGCCCCGTCTCTACGCTTTTTTACTTCTGGTTTTTTTGCCGTCTCCCTTATCAGCGCCGGTATGCTCCCGGATTATTTCCACTAATTTTTTTACGCCCTCGCCGATCAGAAGGAGATAAGATGTGGAATGCTCTATTTTCTCTTTAAGCGTCTGCATAAGTTCATCTATCTTGGTCAGGCGGTCGCGCATCTCTTTAACGATCTTAAAAGCCTGGCGGAGGATCATGGCGAAATAATAAATAGCCCAGCAGGTAAAGCCTGCCAAGCCCAATACCGCCGCGCCAATGGCGATATACAAAAAATCTTTGCTGGTCTCTAACATAATATTATTAGTGAATTTGTAATTATTAAAAGTCGCGCACTTTCGCCTCGAATTTCTCTTCCAGCTTTTTGATCAGAGCCTTCTGGATACCGTCCGCTTCCTCCGAGGTTAAAGTCCTGTCATCCGCCCGATAAGTAATGTGGAATGCCATGTTCTTCCTGTTTTTGCCCAATTTTTCTCCGTCGTGATAAGTATCGAACAGCTCGACTTCCTTGATATATTCATTAAAGCCGAGTATAGTATTCGCGATATCAAAAAATAAAACCCGCTCGTCAACGATAAAAGCCAGATCACGGTTAAGCGACGGATATTTATCAAGAGGATGATATTTTTTTTCTCCCCCTCCGGCGAGGCACTTGAAAAGCTCTCTTAAATTAATTTCGGCGATAGCGACCTCTTTTTTTATGCCGGACCTTTTGCCCGCCGTCTGATCGAGTTTATATACCTTGCCGATATCTTTGCCGTTAGCGCGAACCCGGGCGATAGCGGCCTTATCCGCCCAATCGCACATTGTTTCCGCGGCGTTAAAATCGCATTTTAAATTAAAATACGACAACAGATAGTCGATGATCGTTTTTACTTCAACAAAAACGTTATCCTCTTTGCCGGCATACACTATGCCCAATCTCTTCTCCTGGTGGGGAAGATTGGCGACATTCTTATCGTCTTTCGGAAGCTCTCCTTCATGGGAGAAATAAACGCTTCCAATCTCAAAAAGTCCGAATTGATCGTGTCTGGCCTGGTTCGTTCTTACGTTTAAGATAAGGTTGGGTGCTAGATCCTGCCTCAATAAGGTCATGTCCCGGGAAACGGGGTTGGCCAGCGTCAGATAATCTTTTCGGTCCGCTCCCAGTTTTTTTAATTGCTCCTCGCCAACGAATGAATAATTATAAACTTCAGCCAAACAGCCCCCCATGGATAATACGTTTTTTATTTCCCTCTCCCAGAGACGTTCCCGATCCGTTTCCGGAACTGTTATTTTCACTTCCGGCATATCGGAAACAAGGTTGTCATAACCGTATACCCTGATTATCTCTTCGGCCAGATCCTCCTTGCTCGCAATATCCTTGGTCGCCCGCCAGGAAGGGATCATGACCGATAACGCATTGTCTCTTCGGTTCCCGGCGGCCGGGTCGACGACAAAAGCAAAACCCAATCTTTCCAGTATTTTCCTGGCTTTCCTTTTATCTATGTCAAGACCGATAAACCGATTTACCCAATCCAAATCCAATTTTATCGGCCCCTGGTTCAGGGCGAACTTCTTTTCGTCGGCTATCCGGCTTATAACCTTTGATCCCGGACAGATCTTCCGAGTAAGCTCGATGGCGCGGAAGAGGGCTGTTTCGCATAGGTTGGGGTCGAGGCTTTTTTCGAAACGGACGGAGGATTCGGTCCGAAGTCCGAGTTTAGCGGATGTCCGACGGACTGAGACGAAATTAAAATTAGCCGACTCAAAAACGATACTGGCGGTATTATCGGAAATTTCGCTTGTTTCTCCACCCATCACTCCGGCTATGGCCACCGGATCATTGCCGTCGGTAATCAAAAGCATCTGTTCGTCCAATAATCTTTTTTCTCCGTCCAAAGTTTTAATACTCTCCCCCTTATTGGCCCTCCGCACGGTTATTTTATATCCTTTGCCGGAGCCGGAAAGAAGATTGCCGTCAAAAGCATGCATGGGCTGGCCATATTCGAGCATCACGTAATTTGTTATATCGACGATGTTGTTTATCGGACGCGTGCCGACCGCCGCTAGGCGTTCCTGCATCCAACGCGGGGAAGGACCGATCTTTATATTATCCATGGCTACGGCCATATAGCGCGGGCATAATCCGTGATCATCTATCCTGACGTCAATCGCCGTGCCGGACTCGTTCTTATCGGCCGTAATAGCGCCGGGCTCTTTAAATTTCCTTCCTAAAAATACGCTTATTTCGCGCGCCATGCCAAAATGACCCCAGAGATCGGGGCGGTTGGTCAGGGATTTATTATCAACTTCAAGGATTACGTCCTTTAATTTCAGATATTCCGCCAGATTCTGGCTGAGTTTGGCTTTTTTATCAAGAATGAATATTCCACTGTGATCGTCGCCTAATCCCAGTTCGTCTAAGGCGCAAAGCATGCCGGATGATCTCTCTCCCCTGATAAGAGCTTCTTTTATCTCAAGACCATTCGGCAAAACCGCTCCGACCAAGGCTACCGGAACCTTTTGTCCGACGGCAATATTGGGAGCGCCGCAGACTATATCGAGTATTTCATTCTTTAACCGGACACGGGCCAGTTGCAGCTTGTCAGCCTGCGGATGCTTCCTTACTTCCAGTATTTCCCCAACCACGATATTCTTGAATTTATCGGCCTCTTTAACGACTGATTCAACCTCGACGGTATGCATGGTCAGGCGCCTGGCCAGCTCTTCCGGAGCCAGCGAACGCGGTATATCGACAAAATCTTTTAACCAATTCAAAGATAGATACATAGAAATTCTAGCGACGCGCAACTCATAACGCGCAACATATTAAAGTATAAAAACTAATTATTCGTTAAAAATTCGTGTAATTAATGTTTTATTAAAATTGTTCCAGAAACCTCAGGTCGCCACTGTTAAAAAGCCGGATATCATCGATATTGTATTTAAGCATGACCAAACGGTTCAACCCGAAACCGAAAGCGAATCCCTGGTATTTATCCGGATCGATCCCTCCGGCCTTAAGCACGTTCGGATGGACCATGCCGGAACCGAGTATCTCGAGCCAACCGGTGTGCTTGCATAAACGGCAACCTGCTCCGTGGCAGAGGAAGCAGGTATATTCGCCGTTGGCTCCCGGCTCTACGAAAGGATAGAATTTCGGACGCATTCTTAACTTCGTGTCCGGACCGTAAAGTTTTTTTCCGACTAATTCCAATATGCCTTTAAGATGCCGAAAATTGATATTGTGGTCGATCATCAGGCCTTCAAACTGGTAAAAAGTATGCTCGTGGCGTACGTCCGTCGCCTCGGAACGGAAAACCCTGCCGGGGATTATGACTTTAAGAGGGGCGCCGTATTTTTGCATCGCCCTTACCTGCATCGGGGAAGTTTGAGTGCGCATGACCAGATCTTTTTCCCCGTTCTCATTTTTTTTATCAACATAAAAAGTGTCCTGCATGTCCCTGGCCGGGTGATGCGGAGGAATGTTCAGGGCCGTAAAATTATACCAATCGCTTTCCAATTCCGGACCGGAAAGCACCATAAAGCCCAAAGACGAGAAAAGATCTTCCAGTTCATTCTGGATAATCGTGATCGGATGAAGATGTCCGCGAGGCCTTTTCCCGCCGGGAAGGGTAACGTCGATGAATTCGGTTTTTACGCCGGCTCCAAAAAGAATCCTTAACTCGTTGATCTTGTCCGTTATCTCATTTTTGATCTCGTTGGCCAGCATTCCGATCTTCTTTTTCTCTTCCCCGGAAAGTTCGGCTAAGCCGCGCAGAATACGGTTAAGTTCCCCTTTGCGGCCCAGATATTTTATTTCCAACTCCTTTAGAGCCTCGGATTCACTGATCTTTTTTAATTCCTCGAAAATTTCCTGTTTGATTTTATTTAACTCGTCTTGCATAAATATTATGAAATACTAATTTATTCTATACGCGACTCAGGCGTTAAATATTACGCGACGTCAGGCTAAGCATGAAAAACTCCAACACCGACAAACCGATGACTAAAAATCCCAAATTCAGCCAGGTAAAAAGGTCATAGGAAAGCAGTATGAAGCTTATCACTATCAAGAGGGAAAACAAGAACGACTGGCGAAAAGCCTCTTTGACCAGCCGCCAGGCCAAAGCCTGTTTTAAGGCGATAAACCGGATCACAAAACCGACGATAGCGGCCGTTCCCACCATACTAAGGAAGAGAGATATGTAAAACAGGTTGAATCCTATCCAGTTGGTAATTTCCGGATTTACAGTAAAAATAATATAAACCCAGGCTAACCAGCAAAGAGCGGTCATAACGGCCATAAGTATCAAATATTTCTTTAAAGTCATAACAAAAAACCAATCCTTTTTAATATTTAATAATAACACTTTATCATTAAATATTCAAAAATTCAAGGATTCGGGTCAGCCTATGTATTTTATGTCCTTAACCGCCTTTTCCCCGACCCGCTTATTGATTTCCGATATTATCTTTTCTTGTTCTTTTGTCAATATATCAATAACTGAGCGGGACAGGGAAGCCGCGATAATTATATTATCTTTTATGTAAAGCGGCTTGACTTTCCCGGTAGCGCCGTCTTCGGGCAGGGCGGCTTCGACCGCTTCCGAGAATATCTCAAGAATCCTGACCGATCTTACCTGGCCGCCAATCCCGGCCCTAAAAACAGACCGGGACAACAATTTTTTAATGTCGTTGAACATATATATCCACGCGCTATCTGCCGCAGGCGTTCGATAATCCTCCTTCCGCCTGGGAGGAATAGTTATGCAGCCATTCTTCAAGGTTGGTATAACCGTCCCCGTCACTGTCGCCGTGGGGATTCGTGGGCGTGGTCAAAGACCGGTTGTTTACCGTCAGATTTTCCCATCCGCCGGCTTCCGCCACCGTATTTTTAAATCCACCCGTCCGATCCCGAAGTTCGTTCATGATCCGGTTATCTACCCGATCCCGGGACGCCGGACGAGCGCCGGTATAACCGAGAACATAATCCAAAACCTCGCCGGATGGCAGGATGCATGAATTGGGGATGCTGATCGTACCGACCGGCGATGAGGCGTTACCGGCGGGCGCGTTGATATTATCCCTAGTATAAACTCTGGCCGCGCTGCTTCTTAAATAGATCGAAGTACGGCTCATATCAGTATTCTGGCCCGCTATGAAATGGTTGCCGATAACATTGATATCCCCTTCCGTATCGACCGCTCTTGAACCCCAGTTATAGACAACGTTATTTATCTCTTCGGCCGCGGAACCGTCCGATAGGCGGATGTTCCTCTCGTTATTATGCGCCAAAAGCGAATACGCGACCGTTACCCGGTTTATGCCCGATCCGACGATAAAACCCATAGAATGAGAGGTACCGGCGGGATAACTCGGGTGATCGGCGATATGCAAAGCTTCGCTCAGAATAGAATTTATGAAAGAGACGTCATGCAACCCCGGATGCCAGACAGAAGCGTTCTCGTCAACACTCCAACTAAAGGAACAGTGATCGATCACCACATTATACGTATTGCCAGCGTCATTATCTATTTTCAAAGAATCCCGATTATCCTTGCTTGGACCTTCGACGGCGTCGCCCGCGCGGACGCGGATATGCTGGACAAGAACATCGTGGGAAGCTACGGCCAATGCCGCCCCCCTGATCATTATCCCGGGATTCGGCGCAGTCTGGCCGGCGATAGTTATATAAGGATTCCTGATAGCCAGATCGCTCGTTATCCTGATGGTTCCGGAAACTTCGAAAACGCAGATCCTCGGACCGCTTGCGGCTACGCATTCCTGAAGCGAACCTGAACCGGACGCGTTTAAATTTGTTACTCTGTGTACGGTTGGATTTGAACCGCCGCCGTAAGCGGCGCGAGTAAGAGTCCCGAAACCCGCAGCTCCGGGAATTATCGGCAATTGTCCGCTCGGACAGACGCCGCAATCGGACGGACAAGTCGAGCAAGTCTCCGATCCGTCGCAACTTCCGTCGCCGCATCCCATCGAAGGTGGGGGTGGCGGGGTCGGAACGGAATTCGCGGTCACTCTGATCGAAGTCTGCTCATATCCGGTGTTTCCGGACGTGTCCACCGCGTGGAGGCCGTAATAAAAGGTTCCAGCCGCGGTCAGGGTGCTCGTAAACGTTCCGGTGCGGGTAGTGCCCGTGATATTAGCGGAGGTCACCTGGTTCCAGACGCAGCCGGTTTTCGTCGTGTCAGTGCAATTGGTCCCTTGGGGGGCGCGCCAGAGTTCGACTCTTTGGAGAGCGACGTTATCGGTAACGGTGTAATTGGCGGTAATACTTGACTCCACGCTTAAGACGGTCGGAGCGATCGTAAAAGCGGAAACGACCGGATTAACGGCGTCGGTAGTGCCACCGCCGCCGACGTCAGCCGTCAACGAACTTAATACCATACTCCCCCATCCGGCCGGATTATTGAAATCACCCCCGTCGGTATTTGTCCATACTGTTTGGACGACCTGGCCCAGATCGTTGCGATCATCTTGAGCCAGATCGAATCCCCAGGTGGTGCCGGCGGCCGGAACGCTTATCCTCCAGCCGGACCAGGGAATGGCGATCTCGATCGCGTATCCCGTATCGGTGTTGCCGGACTGGTTTACTGTTCCCTGGGCGTTTACCCGGGAAGTGAAACTTGAATTCCAGCTCATGTTAAGAATTTGGGAATCGCTCTGGACGTTCAATACGTTCACGAAGAATTTATAGTCGTCCGAATTCATGGTAGTGCCGCGGTTATTCAACGTATCGAATAT
>Ga0156546_123_pt1 | contig 37910 bp, 23 predicted proteins | sample RifOxyB2_FD_111941 | JGI IMG/M metagenome (GOLD analysis project Ga0156546, IMG submission 111941) | Candidatus Falkowbacteria bacterium RIFOXYB2_FULL_47_14 | reverse complement strand
CACGGTGCCGGTAATGATCACCGGGGAATCGGACAAGGTCCAGGAGGTAGTAGTGGAAATATAGCCGCCGCTTATTTCAGTGGCGGCGGAAACGGAAGAGGGAAAAAAAATTAAGACAAAAAATAACGGAGAAGCAAAAAGTACGGGGATGAATTTTTTAAACATAAAACATTTTTCTCCCTGGATATTATTTAATATTTTAAAAACCAACCCGCGCCTGACAAAAAACACATACCATATTTATGTGCGTGCCGGGCAGTCGATTGCGCGCGTTTCACTCTTCCCTGGCGTCTTCGATCTTATAACCACGGCCGGCAACCGTCTTGATGAGTTTCTTCTTGCCCGCGCTATCTATCTTTTTGCGCAAAGACATTATATGGGATTCGATAGTATTGGAAAAAGGATCGACGGTCATGTCCCAGACATGCTCCATGATCATTGAACGGGACAAAACCGTGCCCTGGTTCTTCATCATATACTTAAGCAATACGAATTCTTTCCGGGTCAGATTGATCTCTTCGCCGCCGCGCACGACTTCGTGTTTGCCGGCATCAAGCGTCAGGTCATTAACCTGAAATATTTCGCTTTGCAGCTGCTTCGGCCGGCGGAGCAGGGCCTTGATCCGGGCGATAAGTTCATCCACGGAGAATGGCTTGGTAAGATAATCGTCGGCGCCGGCATTAAATAGATCGACTTTCGTGGTAACCTCCGATTTAACCGATAAAATAAGTATGGGGGTGTTTTTGCCTTCCTTCCTTATATCCTCGCATACTTCCAAACCAGTTTTCTTCGGCATTATATTGTCGAGAATGATAAGATCGTAATGGTTTGTCCGGGCCAGATAAGATCCCTTTTCTCCGTCTTTGGCCGCGTCAACCACGTAGCACTCGTTCTCCAGGCTCTTTTTTAAAAAATTCAATATCTCGACTTCGTCCTCGACTATTAGTATGCGCATAAATTAGATTTAAGCTCGGTGCGTACGAGGTCTCTCGCGTAGTGAAAGACGAGAAACGCCCGAGATCATTAAATTTTAAATTATTAAATTATTAATATTATAACACAAAGCAGATGAAATAAAGATAAAAAAATTATAAAATTTTTATAAAGTCAAAAAATTAATTTAATATAAGCTAAAATTAAATATAATAAAATAAAAAGGCTGATTTTTTTAAAAAAAACATCTTGCGGTTTGTTTGCGCTAATCATGCCTAAAAAAATTGCTATTAAATTTTTATTTTGATATAATTAAATCAAAAGATGCGTAAACCTTGAATACGTATTGTTATTTTTGCAAATTATTTTATGTTGAGAATAAAAAAACACGGAATCATCATTAAACCCACGACGCGCGATTTCGAAAATCTATCCACCTTCAATCCCGGTATATATCAGGAAGGCGAATATGTCCATGTCTTTTACCGGGCTCTCAGCCAAAAATTCATCTCCTCTATCGGTTACGCGAAACTTAAGGGCCCCACTACGATAGTCGAAAGATGGAAAAAACCCCTGTATTATCCGGAGGCTAAATACGAGAAGAAGGGTATGGAAGATCCGCGAATCGTCAAGATCGGCGATACTTTCTACGTTACCTACGTCGCCCACGACGGACAGAACGCGGTAATAAACTACCTGCACGGAAAAGATCTTCAGCATTTGCGGCGCGGAGGGATCATCAGTCCGAAAATAAGCTACCGGAAAATAAGCAAATTATTCCAATATTCTAATCTTAAGGATCAATATTATTTTCTCGCCTCCTATTATGAAAAATACGCCCATAAAAACGTTTTAGTCTGGGAAAAGGACGGGGTAATGTTCCCTGAAAAATTCCACGGCCGGTTTTTGCTGCTCCATCGGGTTTTACCGGATATCCAATTGATCCGCTTTAAAAATTTTTCCGAATTGCGCGATAATAATTTTTGGATAGATTATACCATGCATTTATCTAAGCATGTCGTCCTGGAAGGAGTGCACGGCTGGGAGGGCAGGCACATAGGCGCGGGCGCTCCTCCGGTAAAAACCAAAAAGGGCTGGCTTATTATTTATCACGGCGTGGAACAGGCGAACAAGGGCCGGGTCTATAGAGCCGGGGCTGCTTTGCTCGACCTTAAAAACCCGAATAAGCTTATCGCCCGTTTGCCCGACCCCCTTTTCTCCCCGGAAGACGACTGGGAAACCCACGGACACGTCCATAACGCTATTTTCCCCACCGGTACGGCTATCTTCAAAGATCGTCTTTATATTTATTACGGCGCCGCCGACTCATTCGTGTCCGCGGCCAGCGTCAATCTCGATGAATTATTACGGGAATTGATGAAAAATAAAGTATAATGTTGACTTGCCGTCGCTTGTCCGCATATTAATCGGCAATCGTAAATCGGCAATCGCCAATCCTAAAAATGTCCAAATCTAAAAATCCCGGCATCCTCTATGTCGCCTCGTACCCCCCCCGGGAATGCGGTATCGCCACCTTTACCAAGCGTCTGACGACCGCTATCGACAAAGAATTCAATCCGGAGATAAAAAGCCGGATCTGCGCGATAAATTCCAACGGCTCTTCGATCTATAATTATCCGCGGAAAGTCGTCATGCAGATCAACGAAACCGAGATCGAAGATTATATTAATCGTGCCAACGAGATCAATAAGTCACAGGAAATAAGACTCGTCAATATCCAGCACGAGTACGGCCTCTTCGGCGGAGAACAGGGCGAATTTCTGATACCCTTCATCGAACTCCTGAATAAGCCCGTGGTGATCACCATGCATACCGTCCTGCCGCGGCCGGACGATAAGATGCGGAAAGTGGGCGAGGTCATCGCCAAAAAATCAGCCGCCATCGTGGTAATGAACAGCCGCGCCAAGGAGATCCTGCGCACCGTCTACCACGTGGACCAAAACAAGATACACGTCATCCCTCACGGGGTTTTTCACGTGCCTTTCCCGTCAAAATCAAAAGCTAAACAAAAACTCAACCTTTCGGGCCGGACGATAATCTCGACTTTCGGCATGATCAGCCGGGATAAAGGCATCGAATACGCGATCGAAGCCCTGCCGGACGTTGTCGCCGTCTATCCCGACGTCCTTTATCTTATTATCGGCGCCACCCATCCTCAGGTGCTCAAACGCGAGGGCGAAAAATACCGCAATAAACTAAGACGCCTGATCGTTAAGCACAACCTCAAGGACCATGTTAAATTCTATGACCGCTATCTGGAGGAAAAAGAGGTGGTCGATTTCCTGAAAGCCACGGATATTTACGTTTATCCCATGCTCTCGCGCGAACAGGCCTCTTCCGGGTCGCTCTCCGACGCCATGGCCTGCGGCTGTCCGGCGATCGCCACTCCCAGCCAATACGCGAAAAGCGTCCTGAACCACGAACGGGGCATATTGGTCCGCTTCCGCAACTCCAAAGATATCAAGGCCGCTCTCCTGGAACTCTTATCCGACCCGAAAGCCCGCAAGGAAATGATCAAAAATACCTATTTCTATACGCGCTTCATGACCTGGCAAAACGTCGCCCTCTCTTACTTCAAGCTCTTCAACCGATTCGCGAAGATCGTTCCGCAGGAAAAGGGCAAACTCCCGGCAATAAGCCTCGACTACATAAAAACCCTGACCGACGATTTCGGCATCATCCAGTTCGCTGTACACACGAAACCGGATACGCACTCCGGCTACTGCCTTGATGACAATACCCGGGCTTTACTGGGCTGCGCCATCCGCTACGGCCGGCACCGCGTTAAAAGCACTTTAAACCTCATAAATATTTATCTTAAGTTCATGGAGTTCACGCAGAAACCGAACGGCCGCTTCCATAATTTCGTAAGCTACCAGCGGACCTACAACGATATAAACGAAAGCGACGATTCTTTCGGACGGGCGATCTGGGCCCTTGGAACCGTTGTCGGCAATAAAGACCTTCCGGATGATATTATATCTAAAGCCAGAAAAATACTCGATAAGTCGATAGAATCAAACTTTGAGCTTAGTTCCCTGCGGGGCGTAGCCTTTTCGATCATCGGCCTTTCCCGCCTGGCGGAAGCCATGGCCGCTGCCGGACAGACGGACGAACAATCGGCCAAGGTAACGGCCCTGATCGAAAAACTAAGTAATCGCTTATTGGAAGAATGGTCATACCAGCAAAAGATCTCGTCCGACCGGAATTGGCAATGGTTCGAGGATTGCCTGACCTATTCGAATTATAAACTTCCGGAAGCCTTATACCACGCTTACCGGGTGACAAAAGACAAAAAATACCTCAATATCGCGGAAAAAAGCCTTCAGTTCCTTATATCCACCACTTTCGAAAATAAAGAATATTTTTCCCCGATCGGCCAGGACGGCTGGTATTTCCGCAACGGCAAACGGGCTTATTACGACCAACAGCCGGAAGACGCCGCTTCCGCCACCGAGGCCCTGGTAATGGCCCACAAAGTGACGAAAAAGAAAATATACAAAGACAAGGCCGAAATGGCGTTTTACTGGTTCCTGGGCAAGAATCACCTGAACCAGATGGTCTACGACGAAGCGACGGGCGGCTGCTATGACGGCCTGGGAAGATATTCGCTTAATTTCAACCAAGGCGCCGAATCGACGTTATCATATTTTCTGGCGAGACTGGCCATAGAAGAGATTGAAAAGTAAATTCCAAAAACAAGAAAAATAAGATACAGGGAAACAAGATGCATGTTACAAGCAAAATTCAAAATTCAAACCCGCTTGGTGTTTGAAATTTGTGATTTAAGATTTGTTTGTATCCTTGTTTCTTGTATCTTGTGTCTTTTCCATCTTTATGTCCACAATCAATCAAGCCTACGCAAAAGCCATAGAAATTCTTTTTGCCTGTACTAAGAAACAGGGTTTTTACGCTTCCGGCCTACCGGGCGGCTACGAGGCGACCTGGGCGCGCGACTCCATGATCACCTCCTTGGGCGCGTCCCTGGTCGGCGATAAATTTAAAAAGCCTTTTAAAAACAGCCTGGACCTCCTGACAGCCAACCAAACCGAGCGGGGTCTTATACCGAACTGCGTCGGCTCTTACAACACCGAACGCCAGTCGGACGTTACCTTTAACTCTATTGATGCGCCGCAATGGTATATACTTGGGCACTACGTCTATGCCCGCGCTTACCGGGATCACGGGCTTATCGCGGCGCATAAAGATAATATTGACCGGGCTTTAAGCTGGCTTTTATACCAGGACCCGAACGAGGACAAGCTTATCGTCCAACAGCCGACGATGGATTGGATGGACGCTTTTCCGCACAAATACGGCCGGGTCTTGCACACCCAGGCCCTTGAGTACGCGGTTTTGAGGGCTACCGGCAATAACGAACTGGCGGCCCACATCAAATCCATCGTTAACGGCGAAATCCAAAAGTATTTGTCGCTTTGGGACGCGCGCCTCGGTTATTACCGCCCCTGGATATGGAAAGACCATGACGGCGACCGCGAGACCGAAGACTGGTTTGACTGCCTGGCCAACTTATTGGCCATCATCACCGGTTTGGCTACGGACAAGATCGCTAAAAGCATATTGCGCTATATTGAAAAAAATAAAATAGACAGACCCTATCCCTGCAAAACGATCTGGCCGCCCCTTAAAAAAGGCGATCCGGGCTGGCATACTTATTTTGAAAAATGCGACGCTCGCCGGCCGCTGGAATATTCCAACGCCGGTATCTGGCCGATGATCGGCGCTTTTTATGTCGTCGCCCTGGTCAAAATGAAAAAATTCAAAAAAGCCGGACAGGAGCTTGAGCGTCTGGCTGAAGGCAATTTAAAAAAACTAATCACCCGCGATTTTTGCGAAGGCTATGAATTCAACGAATGGCTTCATGGCAAAAGCGGCGAACCCAAAGGCGAACCTTACCAGGCCTGGTCCGCCGGGACTTATATCTACGCTTATGAATGCGTGAAGCGGAAGAAAGTAATATTTTTTTGAAATACCTGAAAATCTAAAAAGCGATCCCTTATCAGGAACGCTTTTTTTATCCCTAAAAACTAACAGCTATAAACTAAAACCTCATACTATTCTATCCCCAAGGTTTCCTGAATCATGCCGACCGCTTTTTTTGCGACATCCGGATATTGGAAATTCTGCATAGCGTGCTCGTAGCCGTTCTGGCCCATCTCCTCCCTTAACTTATCGTCGGTCAAAAGCTGTTTCGTATATTTTACCAGATCCGGAATGCTCGCGCGGTAAGCAAAAACCTTCGGTTTATCGAATTTTATCTTATAATCAGCGTCAAAACCCATCCATTCGTAAGCGAATTCTTCGTGAAGCTTGACCGTCTCCCCGACTTCGGCCAAAAAGCCGGTCCGGCCATGCACGATCGTATCCACCGGACCGCCGACATTGATCGAAATTACCGGCCGGCCGCAGGCGTTCGCCTCCATCTGGATCATGCCGAAGCCTTCGAGGCGGCTGGGGGCCGCGTAAATATCGCAGGCCGAGAGAAGATAGGCCATAAAATCATGAGAATACATGCCCGAAAGCCGGACGATCTTGCCACGGTCCAGTTCCAATTCATCGATCAGGTTATCCTCTTCCTCGTTGTGGCCCTCGGCGCATTCGCTCTCCGACGCCTTTATAACGTATTTCCAATCCTTGAAATCCTTGTCGATCTCGGCCAAAGCCTTAAACATCTCCTGGGCGCCCTTGCTGGTCGCGTCGCCGCCGACGGTCAGGATCATCTTCTCGTGGGGCTGGACACCGAGCATCTCGCGCAGGCACACGATCTTCGGATCCGTCCGCGGAATCGGCTTGATCTCCTCCGGATCGAACCCGATCGGCAGGACTTTATAATTCTTTACGTCCACGCCGTCGCGCTTAAAAGTATCCTTTACCCACTGGCTGGTCGTGAAGCCTAAAGGCAATTCGCTTAAAATCTTGTGGTAATTGGCGACCCAGCCGTTGGCCACGAACCAGGGTATGGGAGTTACGCCGTTATTCTGAGGGCTTGTAACGATATTCGGCGTATAGGTCCAGGAGCCGATGCCTATGGCCACGTCGGGTTTATAAGCGGATAGGACCCATTGCTTTTGGAAGCTGGGGTTATAATGGCAAGGCATACAATCGATCCCGATCTTTTTAAGCCCGCGATAAAGAAGATACCCCTGGATCGACAATCCGTCCGGCTCCGGAGGATAAGCGTGTAACACCGCGATTTTCATAATTTTAATCAGCTCTTGGTTATAGCCTCCGGCTTTCAGGAATATATTCCCAAAAGCCATAAACTAAAACCTAAAAGCTATAAACTAAAAACAATTAACTAAAACCTTCGACATCCGTACAGTATCCGACATCGATTCCGTCATGCGGATAACCGTACATTTCCGCCACGATCCGTTTTTTTTCCTTAAATTCGTCCGATGTTAATTTCAGGTTAGTATCAGCGTTTTTTCCGACTTTAACCTTGTGTTTTCCGACCGGATCATAAGCGAAGAAAAAAACTTTATCGGCGCTTAATTCCCCGTCTTTGATCATTTCCTTAATGGCCTGATATGCGCCTTTGTGCCGGGGATGCCCGTATTCGCCGTTGGCGTTGTGGGTAAACAAATAATCGAACCTCGCTCGGCCGACTTCCTCTTTGATGATTTTTTTTATGACCGGCAAAGTATTTTTGAAGCTTAACTTATCCTCATCGTCCAGGTCGGCTATTATCCCCTTCGCGCCATAGCGTTCACAGACCCGGAAAAACTTCGGCCGCCGGTCAGAGTCCGACGCGCGACAGAGCGAAAGAATCGTCCACTTTATTTTTGAAAATCGCAGAAGAGCGCCACCCATCCAGATCGTCTCGTCGTCCGGGTGCGCCACGATCACCAGCGCGCGTCCGCCGTCATTAAGTCGCAGTTCTTTCATATACCCTGATTATAGCAAAGAAAAAAAATTTTTACAAGACACGCAGACACGCGGAGACGCGGCTGATCGCGTCTCCCGCGGGAAAATTTAACGTCAAAAGGCGGCGCATAAAATGCGCCGCCTTAAATATTCAAGATCAAATATCCGAATACGGCCTATTTAACGCCATCCTTCTCATCCAGCTTGATCTCTTTCTCGATATCATCCACCTCCTTACCGATAAATTCTTCTGATATATCCAATGATTCTTCTAATTTTTCCTTGATCCTCTGTTCCGATTCCGACAGGCCGGGTTTCTTGTCGGCTAATTCGATAAGCTCATCGACCTCTTCCCGGAGCGCCGCGAATATTTTCGATAATTTCTGTTTCATCTCTTCGGTTTCGCTCTTGATCCTCATTTTTTCGGTACGGAATTTATTTCTTTGGTATAGTATATAAAAAGTCAGGATCATGATAATGGCCAGGAGCAGGAATAATATCCACCAGCCGTAAGCCTCCATAATAGCCGGCGATATGACCGTCAAGATATTGACCGTGCTGTCAAGGCTTTGCGCTCCGCGGCCATCGATGATCTTGGCCCAAACCTTGTAATTGCCTCTGGCCAGCTTCTCGGCATGGAAGTAGGACCAATTACCCTGATCATCGGTCTGGGTGGAAAACTCCTTGATATCCTTATCGCTTTGGCCGATAAATAATTTAACCGTTACCCGCGGATAAAAAGACGTGCCGCGGACAATAAGGTCTTCGCGCCGATCCATGATCTTGGGCAAATCGGTAATGATCGGGGCTTTGAGCGAATCCACCGTAAAGGTCGCGGAAGAGGAGGCCGCGTTGCCGGCCTTGTCGAAAGCCGCCACGTCCATGTGGTATTCCCCCGGGGCTAAGGCGGACGGCCGGTAAAACCCTTGCTCCATTTCAGCCACCGACAGTCTTATCGATTGTGTTCCAATCTGCAAACCATAATAATCAAGTCCCGATGTTTTATCGGTGGTCTTAAATATTATTTTCGGCGTCGGGTTGGTTGAATCGCTTTCGTTATCCACGGTTACCCGGAACGATTCAGGAGGAGTCGAATCGACCATGAATTTCCGATGAGCGGGATTTCCCCAGCCATAGCGATTCTGGTATTTAAGATGGAAATACCACGTCCCGTCTTTGACCGGATCGAATTTTTTGGTTTCAACTATCCCCTCCGGCGTTACTCCGGGGTCCGCGGTCGGATTATCATTAATCAGGTAGCTTACGTTCGTGAGATCGGATAATATTTTCCATTCGAATTCCGGACGGTTATCGGTGTACCAGATATCGGTTTCCGGATGCGTGGGGGATGATATTTCCGGGGTCGGGGGTAGAATACCTTTCGGTTCGTCTTTTTTCGGCTCGTCTTTAGGTTTGGGCTTTGGCGTTTCCTCTCCGCCGGCCTTATCTTCTAAAACGTATTTAGCCTGACCGAAGCCGGAAAAAACGTTCGTGCCCTTGCCGTCCGCGGCCAGGACTATGCCGGAAGTGAAATTAACGGCGGTCTCTCCGGCTTTTTTAGCCGTAAAATTTATGGAAAAGATAGAACCGGCCGCTCCCTTATAAGCGCTCGGGGAACCGCCGCCGAAGCTTATTTTTCCTTCCGTGTTGGAAAAAACCGGCTCAGCCGTCCAAAGACTGAAAATAGTGCCGGTTTTAGATAAGCTGCCGATGCTTAAATAAGCGGGGTCGTACTTGATCGTTCCTTCGGCTGCGTTGACGCCGACTCCGCCGCCGCTATTTACCATCACATTAACGGTAAAACTTTTACCGACCGCGTAAGTGCCGGCCGCCGGAGACAAAAATAAAGTCGCTCCCGCGGCTTCAGCCGGGGCGTTAAAAAACGGCATCAAACCGGATATTATAAAGCAGAATAGGAACAATTTAAAAAATAGTTTTTTCATATCCATAGCTTTTACTGTTTTAAATGATAATTAGATATTAGATATTGGATATTATCATACTTTAAATCTATCGGAACGCTTACAACTGCGGCATAATATCTGATATCTAATTTCCAATATCGGATTTTATAAACCTTAATCACGGAATACCGCGATAACACGATAAATTAATGAACTTATTTCTCCGCCTTTATCTCGATCTTCTTTTTTCCTTTCGACTGCAGCCGGAGCATTGGCAATTTCAGGATCAGGATACCTTTTTTGAATTTTGCCTCCACTTCGGACACGTTTATTTCCTGCGGTAGGATTATTTGGCGGTAAAAACGACCCCATTGGCACTCCTGGCGCAGATACTTGCTGTCGTCGCCGTCATCGGGCAATTCCGGCGTATCTCGTTTGCCCTGGATAGTAACCACGTCGTTCTCGTTCTCGATAGCGATATCAAGATCTTTGACGTCGACTCCGGGAATCGGAGCGATGATGATTATGTCCGAGCTGCTCTGGTAAATATCGACGTCAAGCTGCAGAAAATCGGCGGTTTTTTTATCCTTTTTGCCGTCCTTAACACCCTCTTCGATCTCATTTTCTTCGACTTTTGATTTTAATTTGTCCAAAAAACTCATAGGATTTAGGGATTTACGATTGTCGATTGCCGATTTTCGATTAGCGATATTTATCGAATTTTTCACGTTTCCGGCAACAATCCACAATCTAAAATTATTTATTATATATCATAAATTATACCATAAAACGCCAAAATAACAAAATTAAAATTGGCATACCGATATTACCCGGATTATCGTCAGTAATCGACAATCGTCAATCGAAAATACCTCAGCCGGTCCAGTAATACATCATGATACTGAAATCGATGAGATCGACCGTGCCGTTGTGGTTCTGATCGGCGCAGGCGTTATCGGTGCCCCACCAGTACAATAAAATTGAAAAATCCGTTATATTTACCCGTCCATCCTTATTTAAATCGGCTCCGGCGCATTCTTCCGCCGGTACGGCGGGCGCGCCGATCGATAAATCGATTATCTGGCTGAATCCGCTTTCTCCGACTCCGTTGATCATAGACTTGGCCTTTACCCGGTATATCCCCTTAAGGCCGGTGGTATCCATAGAAACCGACCATTCCCCCGTCGGACCGGTAACGCCGGATTTTTTAACGATCTCTTCGTCTTTCAATTGTCCTTCCTTTTGCGGAAAAAGCCAGACTTCAACCGACTTATTGGGCGCGCTTTGCCCGAAAACGGAAAGCGCTTCTCCTGACGAAAGAGAATTTTTCCCTAATTCTATGGTAGGAGGAATGATAATATCGGAAACTGTCGTCTGGGTGCCGTCATCGATCCAAAAGGTGGTTGAATAGGTAAGCGAGCGCCTGTTCTTCGAGTCGGTCGACCACAGCCCGAAAGTATAGACCCCTTGCGAAAGATCGGCCAGAAAGGCGCCGAAAAACGCGTTCGCGTCTGATTTGGCCAAACCTTCCTCCGTCCCGTCCTTTAAAATGACCACGTCGCTATCCGGATATGCCCAGCCGGAAAGAATAACGCCCGGCGCTCCCGGCAAAGGCGGATAAGGCAGGTAATTGCCGCGGCCCCGGCCCATTTCCTGGCCCCGGCCGCCGCCGGCTCCGCCGCCCGAACCGCCCGAACCGCCGCCGCCCGAACCGCCGCCCGCGCCGCCCTCGCCGCCGCCGCCCTCGCCGCCGCCTTCCTCGCCCTCTTCTCCTCCCTCCACGCCGGCCACTTCGAACGTAATCTCGTAATCAACGCAGGATTCGGTCGTGGTGGCGGCGTTATAGATACAGATCGTGGAATTGTCCCTGACCCCCGATTCTTCCCTGCAGCGCACGAAATAATCGTAATGACCGTTATTCGTGAGTCCGGAAACGGTTATGGAATGGAAATAATTGCCGGTAAACTGGAATTGGTTGACCATATCGTCATATAAGGTGTCGGCCACGGTACTGTAACGGCAGGTGGCCTTGAAATTCGTATAAAGCGACATGATCGTTTCGGTCGTATTGTAACCGAGAACTCCCGTCGGTACGCCGTTAGACCGGCTTGAAGACTGGCTCGTGGTTAAATTTATCGGCTCGACCAGGGAGATCATCGGCCGCGCCCTTTCTATATAAGTATCGACCGCGTCATAGGTTTCTATGATTACACCGTATGAACCCGTGGCAGAGGCGTTAACTATCTGCCGATCGCCTGTTTCGCCGTAGGTCGCGATAGTGCCGAATTCTAATGATACCCAGACGCCCGGATCGATGCCGTAAGAAGAATTCAAGGTTATCTCCGCGTAGCCGTCCGTCGAACTGGCCAGCGCGAAAACGCCGTCTGAAGCGGCGGTTGACGAAGCGGAAAGCTCCCTATCCGCGAACGGCCCGTCAGAAGAGGAGGAGGTGGCCAGATCAACGTCAGTATAATCGAATCCCGGATAAAAGGCGAACCCGCCCTCCGGAGTGACCACGATCTTTCCTCCCGGGGGCGTCGCTTTCTTAGTCCTGAACTTTATGGCGTGATCCGACGGTGAACCCGGCCAGGAAACTTTGATCCGGTCGCTCGCGAAGCCCAAAGCTTTGGCCGGCAGGCCGTTAAAATAAAAAAACAGTCCGACCACGAAAAACGGTAAACAGCAGAGTAAAATTTTGGCGGTTTTATAAAACATGACTTTGTTATAACAAAAATGCCACGCTACTATAACAACGAGATGCAAGGATACAAGATGCAAGGACACAAACAAATTTCAATATCCAATAACCAAATCTCGAACCATTTCGATGTTTGAAATTTGTTATTTGTGATTTGTTTGTATCCTTGTATCTTGTTTCTTGTGTCCTTAGTACTTGAATTTTATTTTACACACCGAAATCCCGCGCCTGTTCCCGCGAAATCAGGCGGGGAAACAAGATAAACAGAATATAAACCGGCGTCCGATTTATTTTCCCAATAGCCGCCGCGCATCATGCCGCGGATATCCGTGTTCTTGACCCAGAAATAATCCTCGTTAAAATTGGGATCCGCCACCTGCGTATCGGTAGCCAGGGGCATTCCGTGGATGTCGATCGAGCTTATATAACCGTTCAGGGGCGCGCTAAGATCGCCGTATTGCCCATCGCGTATCTCTTCTTTGACCCACTCCCAGACATTGCCGACCATATCATAGGCGCCGGCGGCCGAAACGCAATTCTTTCCGCTTCCGGAGAGTCCCGGCTGATCGGGCCAATTGGCGTTTACCTGGCAATCGTCCGGTCCCCAGTCACGATCGGGATCCGGCGTGCCCAAGGAGGCGAGATACCACTCTTCGCCCGTCGGCAGCCTTTTACCGGCTTTGGCGCAAGCGGCGATCGCCTGGGATTGGGAAATAAAACGCCAGGGACTTGCCTCCGCCCGGGAAACCGGCTCGCAATCGGCCTTATCGATATTGTCGCGGGTTTCATTCTGGCTGCTGACGTTTTTTACGGAGCAGCCGTCTCCCGGCGAATTCTCGTATTTGTCGATGCAAAAACCGCCTTTATCCGACGGCACGAAAACCATTCCGTCCGGACAAGGACCTTCATCTTCGCCATAAAGAACCCGGCCGATGATCGAGCCGGAAAAATTATCGTAATTATCGGCCGCGTCGATGCCGATGGTTACTAAAATTACGGCGATGATGCCGATAATCAGACTTACTAATATTTTAGAAAAAAACTTTTTTTTCATTCAAGTTTTGCGGATACTATAATAATATAAGGACACAAGATACAAGGATACAAACAAACCCCAAATTCCAATATCCAATATTCAAACTATTTGAGATTTGTAATTTGTGATTTGAAATTTGTTTGTATCCTTGTGTCTTGTTTCTTGTATCTTTATGCTATTTATTTAACTGCAAGATTATCAAAAAACAAAAACTTATTTTCTGATTTCCAGCTTTCTTCTCCGAATATCCATATAAAAATTAGCCAAAACCAAAACGAACAGGACCACGATCCCCCCGCCCATGAATAAATACATATTATCGTTCCAGGCGCTTGATCTGACCAATTCTTTTTCCCGGTCATTAAGATCCTTCTCTCTTTGATCCAATCTCTCTTCTTTTTGTTTAAGCTCTAAAGCGAGCTTGTTGATCGGATTCTCCGGAACGCTTATCGACATGCCGATCGCCGATCCCGCTTTGGCGCCCACGAATTTTCCCACATCGACCGGATTAAGACCCAGTTCGTAAAAAAAAGCGACAACAATAAAAGCCAGGAAATAAACCCGGAAACGGTGAATATGTTTAACTGTCTTGTGGATCATAAAAGTTATCATTAGATATTAGATATTGGATATTATACTGCAGGTATAAATTGATTTAACGGAACGAAAACCGCATAATATCTAATATTCGGTATTTGCTGTTCGTAAAAATCATTAATCACACTAATCATGTCAAATCCACGCCCTACTTGACACATCTGAACCCGACTCCCACCCCCGCGAACGAGGGTTCGGAAACGACATACAAGGCATACTGCCCGGCTTCGGCCTTATTATCCCAATATCCGCCGCGGGCCATACCGCGAATACCCATGTTCTTAATCCAAAAATAATCGTTATAATAATTTGGATCATTCCGAGCGTCGGTAGCGCTTGGGATCGCGTTTTCGTCCACTCCCAGGACATACCCCTCTCCGGGCAGAGTTTGTCCGCGGAAAGAACCGTCGGACACGGTACCGTCGACCCACTCCCAGACGTTGCCGATCATATCGTAGATTCCGGCGGCCGAAACGCAATTTTCTCCGCTCCCGGAAAGACCCGGCTGTGTGCTCCAGTTATTATTTACCTGGCAATCGTCTGGCCCCCATCCGGATTCCTTGTCGGGCGTTCCCAGTGCGGCCGCGAGCCACTCTTTGTTCGTCGGCAATCTTTTCCCCGCCTTCGCGCAAATTATAGACGCCTGATTCTGAGAAATAAAACGCCAGGGAGCGGCACCGGCTTTAGATACGGGGAGACAGCCGCTCGCGTCGATATTATCGCGGGTTTCGTTTTGATTCGCCGGATTCGGATAGGGGCAATTCGCGTGCGCGGCCACTTCGTGCATATCCACGCAAAAATCGCCGTCAGCGGAAATTACCGGCGCCATTCCCTCCGGACATCCGCCCGAGTTATCGCTTTTCCCGGCCCCTCCGTTAAGCAGGCTATCGCTGGCCTTAATGCCCGCGGTCGCCAGAATTACGGCCAGGACCATGACGATAATCTCTCTTTTTCCAATAAACTTTCTTTTTTGTAAATCAATGATATTGCCCATGAGTTATTTTACAACAGCAGAACCGCAAATTCTAAGCACTAAATCCTAAACTCTAAACAAATTCAAAATTCTAATGACAGAAATTCAGAACCGACAATAAAACAGCATATAGTTTAGAATTTTGGATTTTTATCATTTGAATTTGTCTAGGATTTAGAATTTAGGATTTAGAATTTAATTCTGGTATCCTTTCCCCGCGATCACGATCAGGTCAACGTCGATATTCCCTGCTTCTATCAAAACCGTCGGTGTTTTAAATATTTTTCCGAGGGCTTCAGCCTCCGCTTTTAGTCCCGGTTTATATCTGATCGTCAAACCGCTGTAGTCAAAATTATCCGCGTTCCCGGTTTCCCGCACTTCATATCCCCCGCCTTCAAGCTTTTTAGCCACCGCCCCGGCTAAACCGGGGAGGCCGCTGCCATTAAACGCCTTGACCGACAGGTCCGCTGGCGCCGCCGGGGCCGGGAGGGCCAGGGTATTTTCCGGCTCCGCCGGCATCGGAACTTCATTAACGGCCTCGCTTTCGATTATTTCCACCGCCGCCTCCTCCGGCGCGTTCTGTCCGTTCGCTTCTCCTTCCGCCGCTGGCTCTTCATTTCGCGTTTCCGTGATCATGCTTTCGGTCTCGCCGCCGAAATACCAATAAAATGAAAGCCCGATGACCAGAATCGTGAACACGGATATGCCTATAATTAATTTTTTAAAATTCCTCCAGTTGAGTTTATCCGTTTTTGCGGCCGGTATTCCTGCCGGTGTTCGCGCCGGAATACCGCTAACACCCGTACCCGCGATGCCTAATTGAGCCTGGGTCGCGAGAATCGATTTTCGAATATAGCGGCGGATAAAGAATATCAGGAGAAACACGAAAAGCGATATCGAACCTACGGTAATAAGCAATATCTTCGGATATACCACCCAAAAATACAAAGTGTGATCGAGCGTCTCGCTCGCCCGGTCGCCGTAAGAAAGGACCAGGGTGGCCCGATAACGTCCCATGGCCGTTATTCTCTTCTCGCCCGTCCATTCAAAATTCCACGTCCTGACGCTCTCCGGCAGGACATTGCCGAATTCGGTATTTTCGTTTAATTTTATATTGCCCTTCTCGGAGCCGAACATATCGTATACCCCGATCTCGCCCCGGGGAAGCAGGTGGACATTGCCGGTATTCTGGAAGCGGATCTTGAAATCTACCCGCGGCTGGAAGTAAACCGATCTGGCGGCGGAAAACTCCCGAATCAAACCCTCCTCTTTCTCTTCTCCGTTTATTCGCAAGAGGATCAGAGAGGCTAATTGCGAAGAAACTTTAATGGAGGATCCGCCGGACGTTTTTTCCGGCGGTTTCGTGCCGGCGAGAATGGCGGCGTAATGTCCGCCCGGACCGGCCGTATCGGGAACCGTGATCGTGAACGGAATATCGAGGCTTTGCCCGGGAGCGATCGGATGCGGGCCCGCGTCCATATCTATCCATTGACTGAGGAGGTGGTCCCTGTAAAGATCCAACTGCTCCTGATCCCGGATGAACTCGACCTTGCCGGTCTCGTCGCCCGACCGGAAATCCGCCACTTCAGTGTAAATATCCATGGGAACGGAGTTGTTATTAACGACCTTGACGGCGCTCCGCCAGACCTGCCCCGGGCTGACATTATTCTTGATCAAGGGCGGAGTGATGGACAGCGTTAAGTTGCCCATGTCTTGAGCGTAAACCGCGCTACAAAATACAAAAATCAACAAGACAAAGCTAAACGATATTGTTAATTTAAATTTATTCATAATCTTAAGATGCAAGGACACAAGATACAAGGATACAAACAAATTTCAAATCTCAAATTACGAATTCCAAACTGTTTGTATTTTATGATTTGATTATTGAATATTATTTGTATCCTTGTATCTTGTTTCTTGTATCCTTAAACATTTATCCAATATCCAATATCCGTCTATTTTTTCCTAAGATCCAATACTCCGTGCGGTTCCGGTATCATCGGCAGATTATTGTTTTGAAAATGATGATGCGAGCGGTAGGTTTTCTTGAAAAGTATTACGGTCAGTACGACAGCCGACAAAAACAGTCCGCCGGCGATGATCAAAAGCAGAGGCAGCGGCAATATCCAGAAAAAAACCGTATCGGAAAGATCGCGCCTGTCTTTCTCTCCGTATTCGATCTCGATCCTGGCCTTGTATTTACCGAAACCTTTTTGAACATCCCAGACGCTCTCGTACTGCCCGCTTCCGTTCGGCGCGATCGTAGCCCCCGTTTCATTTACGGGCAGTTCCGCGACCTCCTCCCCTTTGCGGTTGTAAATAAGGATCGATCCCCGGGGAGTTATATCGCGGTTTCCCAAATTAGACAGGTAGACCGTGAACGCGGCCGGTAATTTTAAATACACGTTCCGGTTCGCTTCGAACTTCGTCAATTGGGCCTTTTCGATTATATCTTCCGTGACCTCTATATTCAGGGCCAGGCGGGGCTGGTTGGTATTAAGGTAATTTTCCCTGGCGATGGTCGTGTTATTGCCTTGCGAGAAAACAATGATAGCATGGTATCTGCCGGGACGCGCGGCCAGGTTTACCTCGACCGTGAGCGGTATTTCCGCTTCTCCGCCGGAAGGAATCTGTATAGCGCCCCGTTTTATCCTGACCCATTTAGCCAGAGATGTCGCGTTATCAAGCCGGCCCGACTCAAGAAAATTCGGCGGCTCCCCTTCCACTATATCGCTTACCAGGGCGTAAAGATCGGCTTGGCCGGAGCCGTTATTTTTTATCTTCACGGTATATTCAAGAATATCACGCGCCTTAGCCTGTTCATCGATTACCTGGGGCATGACCAAAACGCCCGTTTCGGCCGATGATTGATGAAGTGGAACGATGAAGAAAAAAAGTATAGCTACCAGAAAAATAATTTTTTTCATAGATAACATTATAAGATACAAGAAACAAGATACAAGGATACAAACAAATCTCAAAACTCAAATTACATAATACAAACTATTTTTTGTTATTCTTTTCGCTGTTAATGATTATTTTTGACAAAATATTTTTAATTTCGTTTCCTTCCTTGATCAACTCCCGCATACGATCTTTAACTTGAGGATTAGCTGTTGCTATACAATCTAACCAATGGATAGATTCTTTCGCTTCTTTTCTTGATATTCTTAATCTGTGTAAAAAATCTTTTTTGCCTAAAGCATCGTTAGCTTCACGATAATTGGCTCCGGTCGATCCGGCCGAACCGACAACTTGGCCGGTTAACCTGTTATTGATCGGATCCTGGGGTAATGACCGGCACAACCTTATTACCCGCTTGGCGTATTCCGAGGTCCGTTCTTCCAAGTCGTAAACCCTATTATTCTCTCCGTGCATATTTTAATGATGTTTGAGATTTGTTATTTGGTTATTGAAATTTGTTTGTATCCTTGTATCTTGTTTCTTGTGCCTTTCGCGTTAAGCGAAAAATATCAAATACACTCCTCCCGTAATCAGCAAAAGGATGATGAACACGACCAAGATTATAAGGAGAAGGTGGAGTGTCGGCGAGGGACCTTCGAATTTCGGCACATAACGCACATGGCCCATGCCCGCCTCCTCCATCGCACGGCGGATAGCTTTATTCCGGTAGAGGCGGAGGAATAGGAAGAAAAGTCCGGAAAGCAGGAACAGGGTCAAAAACACCGGAATGATTATTTTCCAGGGAATGACCCAGAAATACAAACCGGCCATCAGGCTGGATTTTCCCTGCCCGCCCTCCTCCGCGCTTACACCGTATGTAAGACCCAGGGTCGCCTTATATCTCCCGAAACCCCCGCTGCCCTTCCAGTTCATGTCCGCGAAGCTCCGCGTGCCGCCCGGCAGGATATTTCCCCCTTTTTCGTTTACCCGGATAAGCTTTACCTCTTTGCCGAGCATATTGGTGACCGCGATCGTGCCGTACGGCTTAACGTGGACGTTTCCGGCGTTTTCAATACGAACCGTAAAACCGACATCGAACGGGGCTCCGTAAAAACGCTTATCGGTATTGAATTCCCGGATTTTAGCCTCCTCAAAAACGTCGCCTTTGACCCTAAGGAGAATAAGGCTGGCTGTCTGTTGGGCCACGGCAATGCCCGCGCCCTTATCTTCGGTCGTACCGTCTATCTTCGGCGGTTCGGTGCCCATGACGATCGCGCCGTAATATCCGCCCGGACCGGTCTCGGCCGGAACATTTATCCGGTAAGAAATTATTTTTTCCTCTCCCGGTGCGAAGTCAATGCCTTCGGTCGGCGCCTCTATCCAGGAAGCCAGGAAATAACCTTCTTCCGAACCGGGCGATATAAGGCGGGCCTGCCCGGATTCTCCTTCGGCTTTGAAATCCCGCAGATAAACATAAAGTGTTTTAGGTATGTCCGACTCGTTCGTAACCTTTAAATATTCTTCTAAAACCTGCCCCGGATCCACTACCTCCTCGACTTTGACCGGACTGACCTTAATACCGATGGTTTGCGCCTCGGCTGGCGCTGGATCCGCTAAAACCGCTGCTGCTAAAATAATTAAAGAGAAAAAAATTAATAATTTTTTTATCATAGGGACGCTTTTCTTGCGCCAAGAAACCGGATTTCTCGGCTTTTGAATTATAAAAAAGTATCAAAAACAAAACAAAATTTTAGTCTTGTTAATGTCTATATTTTACCATTTTTGCGGTTTAAACACAAATAAATTGATATATAATTTTATTGCTAATTTTAAATATTTTTTTAAATTAAAAACAATATTTTTGTCATTCTCACTTCGCGCCTCCCCGTTGCCCTCACCCCAACCCTCTCCCCCGGCTTCGCCGCGGGCGAGGGAACTATAGTAAGACGTTTCGTGTAAGCTCCCCTCTCCCGCGCCGCCGCAGGCGAGGGAGAGGGGCCGGGGGTGAGGGCATGCGCGCCCCAAAAACAAAACCGCCCGGCGAAAAACCAAGGCGGTTCTGTTTTTATCGAATCTACTCAATTTAGAAAGTCGGCGTGCAGATATAGGTCAGCGTATTCGAGTAATCTCCGGCCTCTTGCAAGGCGGATATTTCTACCGAATAAGCCACGAATTCCCAACCGATATGCTCAGTGGTACCGTCAGCCGGCCCGGTATGGCGCATGACCTCCAAAGGACTGGTCCCGTCGAAACCGACATAGAAACCATCGGTTATATCACCATCAACAACGCCAGGAACAGTAAGAACCGTGTCTCCGCTGGCAACACCCATATAACCCCAAGTGGAGTCATCATTAATATTCGGGGTTGGTTCGGCCCAGTCGGCTACAGTAGTCGTGCTATAGCTATCAATATCAGCGCTACCGGCAGTCCGTAGATTACCGTCCTGTTGGACCGTAACCGTATAGCCGCTATCAGCGTTCGTTGTCACAGCCAATCTTTGACCCATAATAGCCTGATCATAATCAAGCGTGCCAAACTGCATAGAGGTTGCGGTTGTAGAACCTGTTGTGTCATCACCGTTTATAGTGGTGGATGTAGCCGTGCCGGCAACCGCAAAAGTGAGGCTGGCGTCAACGGTGGCGTTAACCGTCACCTGGCTGATGATATAAACTATCATCTTGCTGGACGCGGCACCCTGATCACTATCATGACCAACGGTCACATCGTAATAACCGACACCAGGATTGGTGACACCGGTTAGGGTCATGATATAGGGAGTGTCCGTAGCCAAAGTATCGACGACGGTACAGGTTATAACCTGTCCTGCTCCGCCCTCGGTGCCGTTACCAGGACAAGTGGCGTTAAGGTTATCAATTCCTGTAAAACCGGCATTAAAGGTAAAAGTTACCACATCGTCAGCGATCAAATTGACGTTCGGCGCGAAAGTGATCGTATGAGTAGCCGCGACCGTAGGTGCCGAAGTGCTCAAAGTATCCTTGGCGGATGTCAATGAATCGGCCTTAGCCATCGGCACGTAGCCGTACATTGCGATCATGGAAAACATTAAGATCGCAACGATAAAAACGTTCTTTTTTAGCATGGGGATGAATTGTCGAGTTAGTTAGTTAAGGCTGCAGAACTTAAAGCCAACCAACTAAACAAAAAACAATTATACAATAGTAGTAAAGGCAGGATCCGACCTTTTCCCCAAAGCTATAAATGTTTATATCTAAACACCCGGCATCCCGATTTCGGGATTTACGGGGCTTGCCCCGTGACCGCCCTGGGCGGTTTTACGGGGTATAAATTGTTTACAGCATGGGGAAATCCTGTTAACTGTTATTTATTATAACATAAAATGACGAAATAATAAAATATCAACGTATTTTTGCCTGCTGATCCTGCTATAATCTCAAAAATTTAATATTAGCCTAATTAAGCCAACATAAAACCCGGCCAAAGGCCGGATTTTATAAAATTTTATTTTTTCTTTATATTTTTTTTATCTTTTCTTCATATTTTCCTGTCGGGTGTGGATAAAATGAAGGGCAGGCTGCCTAAAATCTTATCGTGTCATTCTGAACGGATCCGCCAGCGGGCGGAGAAGTGAAGAATCCCGCGATCAGCGCATCGCGCCACGGGATTCTTCGGCCGCCGGCCTTAAGAATAACACTGACAGTCTGGTTTATTAAATACAACAACGTAGGAACGTTTTCCATGAGTTCCTACGTTGTTGGATTTTTTTGCGGTCGGTCTTCGCGGCCGCTATATGATCGAGTTCTGCTTTAGAAAGTGGGGGTGCAGACGTAAGTCAGCGTGCTTTCGTAGTCGCCGGCTTCCTGCAAGCTCGCTATCTGGATCGAGTAAGCGACGGTCGCTTCGCCCATGTTCTGGGTCGTGCCATCGGACGGGCCGGTGTGGTGCATGACCGGAAGCGGGTCGGAAGAATTAAGACCGGCATATTGCGCGGTGCCGCCGCTATTATAGAAATCCTGGCTCGTGTAAGTAGTGCCCAGATCCTGATCGTCCGAAGTTAGCCCCATATGACCGTAAGTATAATCGACGTCAAGAATATTACGTGGAGAAGTCCAGACATGTACCGTGGTCGAACCGGTGTTATCGGGCGAATTGTCGAAACTGTTGATAGTCGAATTACTGTCGCTGGTAAGCTCCCCGTCCTGCCAAACAGTTACCGTATAGCCGTCATCGGCGTTCGTGGTAACATTCAGGGTCTGACAGCGGGTACTCGTCGCGTTAACGACCAGGGTATCGAACGGAATCGTGGCCGAAGTAGTGGTGCCGCCGCAGCCGATGCCGTTCACGGTCCTGGCGTCCTCACTGTCTACGCCGGTAACCGTAAAATTAAGGGTCGAGTCGACGCGGGCGGTTACCCAGACGTCAGAGATGATATACACTTTTATCTGGACGCGTTCCAAAATTTCCAAAGCGGCGCTATAGTGGGTAAGATCGATCGTGTAACCGTTCGGGTTATCGGAAGCGGGATTGGTTACGCCGGTGATGACCACCTGAGTGGAAGTGGCCTCAAGGTCGCCGGTAGCCACGCAATCAACGAGTTGGCCCGAGGTAGTCGCGGCCCCAAAAAGAGCCTGCTGAGTAGCGTTTATACCGCAGGTTTCAGAGCCGTCTCCGACCGTGGTAAACTCGGACGGGAACGAAAACTGCCAGAAATTGCCGGTCTCGGTGGTAGTACTGGTGGTAAAAGTAAAGGTGTGCGTAGCGGTTACGCCCAGGTCAGTATCGGTCATAAGATCCTTGGCGTCCGTTATGGCATTAATGGCGTTCGCGGTATCCGGCCGCGGAAAATAGCCATAAGCGGAAACCATCGCGAGCACCAGGAAAAGAATGAATATTCTTTTTTGTTTTTTTGTTTTCATAAAATATTTTGTTTTAAGTTAATTATTTAAATTTGTTTATACTCTTTGCATGTTGCGGAAATAATCGGTGGACAGAACTTTATCGACAATATTGACGAGTTCATCCTTGCTGTAATACCGCCAACCCCGCGAATCTCTTTTAGCTTTAGGAATAATACCCTCGCGCTCCCACCGGATGATCGTGGTCTTGTCGCGATCGATCTTTTCCTCGATGTCCTTCAAGCGATATTTTTTTGTTTCCATATATTTTTATTTTAAAACTAATTAAGATTAAACCAGTATTCGCTTTTTAAAACACTGATTTATTTTCGACCTTTATTAGTTATGTAAATTTTCTTATTTTTTATGATTACAAATACACAAATTTTATCACAAATTCACAAATACATTCTTGGTGCCGGATTTGTGTTATTTGTGTTCTGATTTGTGAATTTGTAATGAACCAATTTTTAAACAACAAAAAAACTTCTTTGCTAAACAAAAAAGTCTACAATAATAGATATTTCTATATGGTTTTTATTTTTATTTCTGTTCATTTTGTTTTTCCGCTGATTTTGGCGGAATTTTTGTTTTATTTGAATTTTTGGTTTTGTTTTGCGCTATAGTACTATACTAATACTTATATTATACACCAGATTAAGCCTTTGGTCAATGGAAAGCGCTTTATTATCTTAATATATATCTAATATTAAACATAATTATACTTAATAATTTTTATTATTTATACCTGCAAAAATAGTAAAAATTAATTTGACAAATTTTTAAAAAAATTGGCTGTGGATAAATATTTTTTTGTAGAGACGTTGCATGCAACGTCTCTACAGATCAATCCCTTCATAAACCATCCGCGATATCTCCCGTATCGCCAGGATCATATCGTTCTGATTCTTCTTGTCTCCCCGGGTCATAACGCAAAGAAGATAGGGAGTTTCGGCATAAATTATGCCGCAATCGTGCAGTTGCAGTTCAGAATCATTATCGCCGACAGTATAAACCCCGTATTTATTGGCGATTTTAATACCGGGCGGCAAAACTGCGGCCAAGCCTTCGTCGTAATCGCTGTCCGCGAGCAATTTTAAGGCGCTTTCGGACAATTCGTTGTTCAAAAAAGAGGCATTATAAAGAATGCGGAAGACCGAAGAATAGTCCTTTATGTTCAGCCGGTTATCGGCGTTCAAAGCGCCGGTCGAAAAAACGTCCATCTCGAGCGCAATTTTGTCCAGCAGATCCTTATCGACGTTCTCCGCCAAATAACGATGCGACAGATGCAGGGCCTTATTGTCGGAAAAAGCGACCATTTTATATATCAGGTCTCTGACGGTATAGCTTTCGCCCGGGTTAAGCGACTTGGCCGGATCGGACAGATTGTCTTTATCTTCATATTCGCCTTCATATTTTACTTCCGCGTCTAAAATTTCCGGCCGCGTTTCCGCGACCTTAAGATAAGCGGCCATCATCGGCACTTTTACAAGGCTGGCCGGATTATAGACCAATCTCTCGTTAACCCCGAACCAGGGACCGTTGTTCAGATTACGGTAATAAACGGACGCTTCTTTGATCTTATTTTCGGATTTCAGTCTATCGATATAAACGCTGATCTTGTTTCTTATCGGCTTCAAGGGCGCGCTGATCATATATTCAGCCGCGTCGCATTCGAGCAACGGATTTATGTATTCAAACCCTCCGGTCCGGATCTCCCGCGGCGCATCTTCTGATTTTTTTGTATCCTCATAAAATTTCAAGCCAAAAACGCCGGCGATGAAACCGATTAAAAGCAGAGCCGGATAAATCAATATACTAGCTTTTCGGGGATGAGCCGATTCTTTATATCCCATAATATTAGATATTGGATATTGGATATTATGACAACAGATATTAAAACTGTAGCAAAATATCCAATATCTAATTATTCGTTACTGAGTATCATACCTTAAAGTATAACAAATTAAAAGGTGGGAACAAGTATATAAACCACCTCCGTCTCATACTCCCCGGCCGGTTGCATAGATGATACTTCTAATTTATAGACGAAATCCAGGCTTTCTCCCGCGACCGGCAGAGGGCTATAGCTTATCTCCTCGATCGAAGAGTTGAACCGCGCGTATGTATTCGGCGGTGAAAAGCGGGAAGGATTCGATCCGGATAAAGTGGGATCGGTCGTGTGATAGCCGAAACCGCCGGTAGCGGACCCGATCGACCAGGCACCCGGAGTATCGTTGGTAGCGGGGATCGGATCGATCGTGGCGCCGTTATTCGCGATCAAGTTTTGGGTTTGATACACGAAAAGCTGGTAGCCGTATTCGCTGTTAGTGGTGATAGTAAAGCGCTGGGCGCCTTCTTTGATATTATCGAGGTTGTTAAGCGAGCCGAAAGGTACCGTTGCGGCGGTCGTGGTCAGGTCGGTCGTAACGCCGTCGACAACCGTACCCAACGGCAAGCCGCCGATATTAAAGGTAAGGATCGCGTCATTCACGACAACGCTCGGATAGTTTTCGCCTTCATCGGTTACGACCGCTTTTTCATAACTATGGACTATGCTGAAATAATAACTGCCATACGCCCGGAAATAATAAGTTGTGGCTATTTCCGCGCCGTTATTATGAACCGTGAATTCCCATTCGACGGCCGTATCGGGATCGTGGTCATAATCCGATGACGAGAGGCCGGATTCGTTATGCGTGGCGGCGGCGTATGCGTCGTCTAAAATAATTTCCGTGATCGGGTCGTTATCATCGTCAGCCGCACCATCATGATAGGTCCAGAGCGCGGTCGTGGAACCGACCTCGCCTACCCAGTGGATATCCGAGGAAAAATCGGCCTCTGTCGAATACTGGAGCCGCATCTTGACGTCAACGCCCTCCAGTCCGCCGGTCTCGGCGATCGTCAGTCTTAATTTTATATTATTGTTCGGACCGATATTCGGAGTTGTCGTGGCGTCCGCGGCCGGAGTGGAAGTCGGGGTAGGATCATCGGCGTTATGGAACCATTGCCAGTCCCGCGACTTCGGCGTGTATTCAACACTGTCATCCCAAAGAATATAGCCGCGCGGATCGCCAGGGTCCGAATCGTAAGCTTCGCCGGCGAGATTGCCGTAATGGCCCGTAAATTGCCAATCGTCATCCGGAACACCCGTGAGATTCACGTTGTAGCCGCTTATCCCGCTCGAAGTGGCGAACCGGCAGTTTATCGGATTAAGAGTCGGGTTGGCGTTAATGACGTCCGCGGTTAAAGTGATCAGGCTGCCGCCGTTTGCGCTTAACTCAAAATCGCCGTAATTAAGAGAAACGACCGATGACGAAGCCGACAGATTAAGGCCGTTAGCATCCACATCCCTGATCTGATAATAATTCGCTTCAAGGGTGCCGCTGGCAATATTCAAGCTATAATCGCCCGATCCCTGGTTTGCGAGCGTAGTGGAGGCTCCGGCCGCGCCGATGATTTCAAGATTGCCGCCGTCAACCGTTACGGCAGCGTCCGCCGCAAATTCTACCTGGCAGATCCGGGGCGAGCCGCCTAAGGGCGAGCCGTCGAAATCATCATTATAATTCCAATAGGCCGTAGCGCTTTCGGATACATGATAGTCGCCGTAAATTCGGAGCCGGCCCGCGGTCGCGTTATAATTCATGGAGTAAAGCGAACCCGTCGAGTTAACGTCGTAAGTCCCGGCGGCCGAATTCCACATCTCAATGTCCGTATCAGCGCCGACTTTCAGGCTAGCGTAATCGTCGCCACCGGCCGTCTTGCTGTTCATGGCATAACCGGTTCCGCTATTTAAATACAACGTCGATCCGGTCCAGTCCGTATTGCCGCCGCCGACGGCATTTAAGAATCCGCCGCTGACTTCGATAAAAATCCCGGAAGCGGCCGTGAATAACTGCGCGTTCTGCAGGCTCCAGTTATTGGTCGAAGTGGCGTTGCCGGTTATCGTCCAGCCGCCGGACGAACTATCGAAAATTATATTATAAAAAGCAGAAGCGCCCGGATCGATGAAATGGCCGGTCGAAACCGCGTCAAAAGTCGTTGTGGCCTGGCGAGCCGTGAAAGTTCCGCTGTTTACCCAGCCGCCCCCCGCGTAAATATCATAATTAACTGCGGACACGTCCAGGGTGGAATTAGCGCCAATCGTCAGATCGCCGGAAATTTTAATATCGCCCGCGAGCGCGGTCGTGGTAGCCGCCGATTTCGCGAATGACAGGTGGTAAAAATCATGATCAGCGTCCGTGCCGCCGGAATTTATTATGCCGTCGGTGGCACCATCAAAAGTGGTCGTAGAATTGCCGGCGACAAAAGCCGCTGCCGGATCCACGGTCCAGTCGGTTCCCAGGGTCGTGATCGTGCCGTCGCCTTCGACCGTATCAATACAGTCATAGGTACCGTGCACAGTGATATAATTCTCGATATCCACCTCGAAACCGCGTGTATAAAATTCGTCCCCGGAGTTGATGGTCAGACTATCGCCGGCGAAATCGGAACTCAGATAAGTCGTGGCCGGGGAATAGCCGATCTGAACGTTGCCCAGATTATTGGGCGTGGCGTTCAAATCCTCAAAGTAGCCGTCTTCCGGACCTTCAAAAATCAGCTTGCCGGTGCCGGTCGCTTTCGTGAAAACCGCGCCGTTAGCGATAATCAAACTTTGTGTTTCAAAATCGTTATGGCCGCCATGAATCAAGGTTCCCCGTGTTATCGTCGTGGTCGCGGTCGTAGTGGCGTTCCCAAGTAAAAGCCATTCTCCGCCCGCGCCGTCGAAGGTTAGGGCGTAAAATGGACTGCCGCCGCCGGCAATAAAGCGCCCGGCGGATACGGAATTCATAATTACGGTTGAGGAAGCGGCGTTGAAGGTCCCGGCGCTCGCGTTCCAGTCCCCGGAAACGTAGATCGCCTGCGTGCCGCTGGCATTGAAGGTGCCCTCGATGTCGACATCGCGCAACGTCAGGATGCCTGACCCGGTATTGAACGTGCTTCCCGGCCAGACATAAAGCTTTACGCCGGCGTTGACGCTTAAACTTCCGTCCGTAACCGTACAGGGAATATCAGTATCCTGATTAGAGTCGTAAAGATCGACGTTGTCGAGCGTCAAAGAGTTGTTGTCATCGTGGCGCATAACCACTTGATTTTGGTAAACATGAAAATCATTGATCTCGCCGGCGCCGCCGTAACGGCTGTAAGTAACCCCTTTGGCCGCGTTTCCGTTTATGAATACCATTATGGGAGTACCGGTGGCGGGCGGATCAATATCCTGGAAAGTGAAACCGCCATTAACAGCCGAAGCCGCCGCCGATTCCATGAGGACTCCGCCCACGGCCATGCTCACGGTCGGAGCGGTAAGCATCGGAGTAACGCCGTCAACGGCATAAACCACGCCGGAGATCGAAGGCACGAGTTTGGTTGTTACCTCGCCTAAAGACGCGGCTTCGTTGCCGTATTCGTCATAAGCCCAGATCTTAAAAACATACTGGTGGTCAGCTAAAAGACCGCCTATGGTCGTCGTGGCCGTACCGCGGAAATCAGCGTACCCTAAGTCAGCATCAGTTGAGGAACTTACCGGGCTGTCGGTTTCAGCGACGCCGGATGCGCCCTCCTTCCAATATATTATATATTCGCGAAAATGGAGATCGGACGAAGTCGTACTGAAACCTAAGGTCACGCTGTCCATAGTTTTGCTTACCACCGTCAAATTACCCGGCGTCGAAGGATTTTTGTTGTCTATCTCCAGCGTGGTCGTAGCCGGTACGGCCTGGTCGTCATAAAGATCGTTCGCCGTAAGCCTTAAACAATAATCGCCCTCATAACCGGATAAATCGCTTTGTGAGAGCCAGTCGAAAGCTACCGTGTTCGTGCCGTAATAAGTTATGATCATGCCGGAACTGGTACCGATCTGATACGGATAAGCGTTGTCTATGGCCGGATCCGGATAAGTAGCTGTGATATTATTATCGGTTTCATCCAGGGTCGGGTCTCCGGGGGAAGAAAAAACACAGTCCGTACCGGTGGCGAACTCAAGCTTGGCCCGATTCGGACTGCCGTCCGGGTCAAAAACGTCTATTTCGATATCCACAACCCCCGACCCGTCTATTCTTTGCTCCGCCGATCCGATACTGCCGGAAGTAGGCGGCGATAAAGTAAGTTCCGGATAGGAAAGATAACGATCGAGCGGCGCGCCATTATCGCTTACCCGGAAACAATAGGTCTCCCCCGAAAGAGCGTTAGCGGTTGCGGAAAAATCATATTCGATCTCCGTATAGACGCCGCCCGCCAAAGTCGAAGAGCCGGTAATGTTAAAAGGGCTTTGCACCATGTAGCCGGGAGTGAAGCTATAACCGGCCGCCGATAAATGGACGGTAGTGGAAGCGTAATTTTCGAAAAAAGCCGAAGCGACCATCTCAAAATGCTCGGTCGTGGCCGCGATCGGCACCGCGGTCCAGGACGGGGTAGTCGAGCATTCCCCGTCCTTGGCGGCGTATTCTAAGCGGTAAAAATAACTCGTCGCGTTCCAGTCGCCGGAATTAGCCACGGCAATGCGGACGCGCACCGGCGCTTCTTTCCCCAAATAATCGCCAGTGGTCGGATCGGGAATATCTTCATCTTCGCGCCAGGTGGCGGACGGCACGATCACGGTCGAAGTGGAAACTTCAGCCGCGGCCGGAGTTTTATTGCCGTAAGCGTCATAAGCCCAGATATTAAAATAATACAAAGTGCTTTGGTTTAAATTAGCCACGGTCGTTTGCGTCGCGCCGCGAAAATGCGAATAGCCCAGATTAGCGTCATCATTCTTGCTCCAGAGCGAATCATTTTCGGTCACGCCGCCGGTATTCATCTTATAGAATATCTTATACTCCTGAAAATTGGCGTCAGTGGAAGAAGCGCCGACACCCAAAGTAATGCTCATGCCGGCGGCGCTATCATCGTTTAAATTTCCCGGAACGGTCGGCGCTTCAGTGTCGATAGTTACTGTCATAGTATGCGGAGCTGCCTGGTAATCCTGACCGTCGAAAGCGGTTAATCTTAAACAAAAAGTACTTGTGGTCGCCCCTAGATCAGAGAGGGCGTCCCAGTCGAAACTCACGGTATTGGCGCCGCTTGAAGTGATTATCCGCGTCGAAGAACCTATCTGGTTTAACGCGAGATTATCGATTTCCGGCTTAGGCGTTCGGTTAGAGCTTATATTCGCCGGCGTCGCGTCCAAAATCGGGTCCAAGGGCGAGCCGAAATCACAGGCCGCACCCAAAGAATATTCGAGCCTTGCCTGGCAGGCATCATCATTGCCGTCATCGACCGTGATCTCGATATCGATAATGCCGGAACCGTTGGTTTTCTGGATAGCTGAATTGATCGTGCCGGAGGGCAAGGTATTGGTCGTAACCTCCAATTGACCGGAATTGGATTTATTCCCGTAAGTATCGTACGCGAACATCTTAAAGCTATAGGTCGTATTCGGAATTAGGTCGTCGATCGTGGTGGTGGAAAAACCGTTTAACAGTTTATTGGCCAGCTTCAGATCGGAGGTGGAGCCAAAAAGCATGTCGGATTCGGTCACGGCCGCCACGCCAATCTTATAGTATATCCGGTATTCGAGGAAATTCGTTTCCGTGGTCGTGCCGATGGTTAAAGTTATGGAAGTGCCGGCGCGCGCGTATAGGGAGGGGGTCGGGGGCGCGGACGGCTCTTTATTGTCTATATAAACGGTCACGGTGTCGGGCGCGGCCTGGTCTTCGATTTGATCATTAACCGTGAGTCTTAAACAATAATCCCCTTCTTCGTCCGTCAGATCGGTTTCAGAAAGCCAGTCGAAATTGACAGTATTGGCGCCGGATACGGTCGTGATCCAGCCCGACGAATTGCCGATCTGATAATCATTATCGTTCTCGATCTTGGCGTCATCATGGGTAGAAGTGGCGCTTAAGTCCGTCTCGTCGAGCGTAGCTTTATCGACGGAGGCGAAAGCGCAACCCGAACCGGCTTCGTACTCTATCTTGGCCCGGCTGTTATTATCGTCTGCATCATCGACCGTAATGGACAGATCGACCACGCCGTTCCCGTCGCGTCTGGTGCTTGTCGCCGTAAAACTCCCCGAGGGCAGAGTATTGGTGGTGGTAGCCGTCTCAAGCGCGGCCGCGGCTTTGTTGCCGGCCTGATCATAGGCCCAGATATTAAAATAATATTCCGTGCCCGGATTAAGGCCGTCGATCCTGGCCGTCGCCGCGCCGCCGTAATTTTTGAGCAGGAAATTGGCGTCTGTGCTGGAGCCAAAAGGCGTATCGGTTTCAGCGACGCCGCTTGTACCCTCTTTATAATAAATAACGTATTGGTAGAAGTTATCTTCCGTGGTGGAAGCGCCGAAAGCGATCGTGGTCGAAGTGCTGGTATAGCTCACTATACTGAGGTTTCCCGGCGCGGTCGGCGGCGTGAAGTCAACCTTGAAGTTAGGCGTGGACGCGTTGAACGGCGTCCAATTATTGGCGCAGACGCCGTCGTCGTCGCAGGCGAGCACCTGCCATTTATAGCCGGCCGAAGATGAGGATATGGCGGTCGGGTTGACTGCGGCCGCAAACGGCGTCACGCTATAATTACCAACAGGAGAGGTCGTAGCCCAGATCTTCGAGTTGCAGACGCTCCAGGCCTCGTCCCAGGCGCAGCCGCCGAATGGCGTCGTAGTAGCGGTCGTTAAGGGATCATTATCGGCATGCAATTCAAAATACAGGGTAATAACTTCGCTCGTGTCGCCGTCTAGGGCGCTCGCGGATAATTTTACATTGTCTTCCACGGCCCAGGTGCCGTTCGGTATGACGGTTGCGCCGTCGTTCTTATACTGCTCTAAATTTATAGGATCATTGGATAAATAATTAGTGGCGATATCAATAAAACTGGAACTGGCTTTATTGCCGTATTGGTCATAAGCCCAAATCGCGAAACTATAAGTCGTACCGGCGTTGAGGCCCGTGATCGTGGTCGTGGCCGCGGTGTCAAAAAATTTATCACCAAGACTATCGTCTGTCGAAGAGGACAATACCGGATCGGTTTCGACCGGCGCCGAACCGTCCGCGATTTTATAAAAAATCTTGTATTCGTAAAAATTATCTTCAGTGGTGGTGGCGCCGAAAGCGATTACTAAACTATCGGTGTGCTTAGTATCGAGCGATAGCGCGCCGGGAGCGCTCGGTTCGAAATTATCGATATAGACCGTCGCGGTTGCCGGTTGGGTTTGCGTATAAGTGCCGTCGCTTACGGTAAGTTGCAGGCAATAAGTGCCGGAGGCGTGCGCTTCGTTTATGGCTGAGAACCAGTCAAAAGTGACCGTATTTGATCCGGGCGAAGTAATGATCCAGCCCGCGGAAGAACCAACCTGATAAACCTGCGAATTATCAACGACGGGCGCCGGCACGTTGTCAGCCGTCACGTTATTCGCGTCTAAACTCGGGTCTAAGGGCGAAGAAAAATCGCAAATGTCACCCGCGACATAATCAATCCGCGCGCGAAGAGTGTCATCGTTGTCAGGATCGTCCGCTTCAATGGATATATCTACAATACCAGAACCGTCGCTTCTCTCTACGGCTGAATTAATGGCCCCGGTCGGCGGATTGCTGGCCGAAAGCGTGGTTGTTGATATCTCGTCGGCCTTGACCCGGTTGCCGGCGTCATCATAAGCCCAGATATTGAAGACATACAGCGTGCCAGCCGACAGGCTATCTATCACGGTTGTGGCTGTCCCCTGATAATCTTCCCAACCCAGATCAGCATCAGTGGAAGAGCTTAAAACATAGTCGTCTTCCCCGACGCCCGCGGCGGCCGCTTTGTAAAATATCTTGTACTCGGAGAAATTATCATCCTCTGAAGCCGCGCCGAAATTCAAGATTACCGATGTGTTATAACGGGCGTTAATAGAAAGGCTTCCTGGACGCTCCGGACGGGTATGATCAACTTTAAAATTGGGCGTAAGCGCGTTATAAGCTGTCCAGGCGGAGCAGGCGCCTAAGCTGTCACAGGCGAGCGTCTGCCATTTATAACCAGAAACAGAATCAGGAATAGCCGTAATCGCGACTGTGGCCGTAGCCGAAAACTCCGTTTCTTCATCCGCCCAATTTAAGAAAGCGCCATTCGTAAATTCATTCGCGTAAACCGTCCGGACCCAGTCCGCGCCGCGGTCCGCGCCCGCGATCACAATTTCATCCAGACTGCCGTCAAAACTGCCCGTGGCCGGACGGCTGGCGAACTGGTAGGAGGTCGCGGTGGTGTTAAGCTGAGTATAAGCGCCGGATTCATGATTACTATAAACCGGCGCTCCGTCCCTATAGACCGTGGTCGTGCCGTTATTATAAGCGAATGTCCAGAGGTGCCAAACGTCGGTGTCAAGGATATCTGGTACGATATGTGTATCCCCCCAGGTCAATGTCACAAAATTCCATCTGACCCGAATATTGGCCGCTCCCTGCGGGGAGCCGTAAGATGCCCCATGCTCAATCAAGACGTTGCTATTGCCCCAAACGGTATAGTCGCTTAGGGTATTCGTGTCCTGCTTAGCCCAATAAGAAATCGTAGCTTCGTAGGAGCCGTTCAAGCCCGGGAAACTGGCCACGTTGATATAATCGTCGCTCGCGGAATCGCCCATAAAATTATCCGCGCCGTCAACCCAGCCATCCGCGGACGTATCGCTGTCGCTATCTGTATCAACTAAAGTGCCGTTCCGGGCGTAACCGGTGGAATCGTAATGCGTGCCGCCGTTAGCCGGACTTTCATCCAGATGCCAGATGCCCTGAAAATCCGCGTCCCAAACGCCGGTCGTGGTCGCCATATCAGTCGCCTGACCGGCATAGCCGTAATACAGGTAAATTATCGTATCAGTCGCCCGCTCCAGATCCGTTTTTATCCAGGCCGCGAGTTCACCCGTGCCTGAGTTCCAATATTCCCGTTCATATTCAAGTTTAGTTGTACCGTCGGCGGCAGTGAATAATATATCATAAGCGTCGGCGCGGGCATGAGCCGCGAGATCGGCATCGCTTGTCGTCGCCATGACCGGGAACCCGTTCAGATCAGCCTCAACTAAGCGCGAATCAACAACTAGGCGCTTACGGTAAAGCCAATTAGAACTATACCAGTCCGTTTGTGCGGCCGATGACCAGATTTTGCCGGCACAAGCGCCGTATTCCGCGCCCGAAGCGCAGGCATTGGCGGGCGCAGTCGTAGCCGCGGTAAAACTTCCAGCCGCCGGGATAAGCTCATAATAAAAAGTCAAACCGTCGGCTTCCGGATCGGTTGAAGTTGCCGTGAGGTAAACGATTTCCTCATCCGACCAGGCGCCGTTCGGAATAGCGGCACCGCTTATTTCGCGCTGGGATAAATCGTCCGGGCTGATGGGCGCATGATTCGTATCGGCCGACAGCTCAATGGCGGCCGATGCTTTATTTCCGGCGATATCATAAGCCCAAATATTAAAATAATATTCCGTACCGGTCGCTAAACCAATTACGGTTGTGTTGCCATTAAAAAATTTATCGCTTAAATTGCCGTCGTCGCTCTGATCCCAAACCGAATCGCCTTCTGTAACACCGCCCGAGCCCGCCTTATAAAATATTTTGTACTCGGCGAAATTCGTTTCCGTGGTTGTGGCGCCTAATTTTATGGTAATACTGCCGTTATCATGGTCAACAAAGCTTAAATTTCCGGGCGTAGTCGGACTATTGGCGTCGATCGGATCCGAGCCTTGAGAGATCGGCGTCGCGTAAACCGCGCTCTCATTCAAGGCCGGATCACGGATAACTAAATCGGACACCGGGATGTCGTTCCCGGCCGCCACGTCAACCCCATATTCGGTGATGGCGAACGTAGCCGTGTAAGTCGTCGCATTCTGGCGGGTAAATCCCCCCAGGGGGAAACCGCCGATAGAACCGGAAATCAAAATATAAGTTTCGCCGCCATCATTCCCGACCGTGGTCGTAGCCGTCACGATATCCCCGACTTTCATGCTGACATTCGGAATGCTGATACTGGTAATTGTCGGCGCGTGCGCGTCTACGCCGGGCCGGTTCGCTATATCCGAAGTCGTAGAAGCGGCTGAAACATTATTGGCGCTGTCCCTGATCATCAGGTTAATCGCCAGGTCTTCAGTCGCGTCATCAACATCAGTATCGCCTTCCAAAACGACATAAGTTACCGTATAAATGCCGAAGCCCGCAGTCAGAAAACTGCCGGCCACGTTTTCGCCGTTGATCGTCATGGTTGGCCCGGCCAAAAGCCCAATCTCGCTCCCGACCGCGTAGATCGTCGCGGTCGCCGTATCCCCGACCTTAAGCGTACCCGAACTCGGCGTAAAAATAACGTTAGCGATCCCCGGGGTATGCGCGTCCACGCCGGGGCGGTTCGCGATATCCGAAGTTGTGGAAGCGGCGGAAATATTATTAGCGTCGTCCTGAACACTTAAGTTTATTACCAGATCTTCAATAAGATCATCAACATCCGCGTGTCCTTCTAGGGCGGTATAAGTGACGCGGTACTCGCCGCTCCCCACTTCAAAAAAAGTAGAGGCGACGTTAACGCTGTTTATCGTCATGGTCGGACCCGCGTCCAGTCCGGTTTCGCTCCCCACCGCGTAGATCGTCGCGGTCGCCGTATCCCCGACCTTAAGCGTACCCGAACTCGGCGTAAAAATAACGTTAGCGATCCCCGGGGTATGCGCGTCCACGCCGGGGCGGTTCGCGATATCCGAAGTTGTGGAAGCGGCGGAAATATTATTAGCGTCGTCCTGAACACTTAAGTTTATTACCAGATCTTCAATAAGATCATCAACATCCGCGTGTCCTTCTAGGGCGGTATAAGTGACGCGGTACTCGCCGCTCCCCACTTCAAAAAAAGTAGAGGCGACGTTAACGCTGTTTATCGTCATGGTCGGACCCGCGTCCAGTCCGGTTTCGCTCCCCACCGCGTAGATCGTCGCGGTCGCCGTATCCCCGACCTTAAGCGTGCCCGAACTCGGCGTAAAAATAACGTTAGCGATCCCCGGGGTATGTGCGTCCACGCCGGGGCGGTTCAAGGCGTCGGTCTGCGAAAAAACCGCTGACTCGTTACCGGCCGCGTCGCGGATAATAAAGTAAACCGGCAGATCGTCGTTATCGGGGTGATCGGTATGCCCCTCTGAAACCGTATAAACTACGCGGTAATCGCCGCCGCCCACTTCAGAAAAAGTAGCCGCCACGTCAATATTGTTGATAGTAAGCGTGGCGCCGGCTAAAAGTCCGGTCTCGGAAGAAGTGGCCGTAATCGTGGAAGTGGCCGTATCCCCGACGCCCAAAAGTCCGGAAGCGGGGCTGAAAGCGACCGTCTTTATTACCGGCCGGTTAGCGTCAAGCGAGGCGGTATTAGCGTCCACCGCGCTATAAACAACGCCGATATTTCCGGAGTCGTCCGTAAAACTTACCCAAACCGGAATATTCCCCACCCCCTGATCAAAATCCCCGTTAACCACCGTATAACTTATCGTTAAAGTAGTGGAACTTATCTTCTGTAAATTGCCGGTAGAACTCGTCGCCCAGTTTATGGAGGTAGAGGCGGTATTTAAAGTATAATTGACATAATCATTGTCGGCCGCGATCGTGATCGTGGCCGTGACCGTATCGCCGATCTTATAGACAAGATCGGGAATTTCTATTTTCGTGACCGTCGGCCGATGCGCGTCTATCATAGCATTATTATTTTCAGGTGCGGTAAAGTCGGCATTAGAATTTCCGTACCAGTCGGTCAAAACTATTGCCACCGGGATCTCGTTCGTTCCCCTATCCGTGTCGCCTTCGGAGACTGTATAAGTAATCTTATAATTCTCTGTACCCGGCTGGTAAACGAACTCGGAGGGCAGAATCGCGACGCCATTCACGGTCGTCGGCCCCAATGAATAGTTCGGATAATCAGACAGGCCCGTATTCACGTTTATGACGACCTCGATCTGGTCTCCGATCTTATAATCGCCATTATTTATATAAACCGTGGTAATGACCGGTGCGTGAGCGTCCACCGAAGCGTCCGAGGTAAGCGTCATCCAGGCGCTGTTAGTATTGCCGTAAGTATCGCGCAAAATAATATAGACCGGAATCGTGCCCGAGGCCCGGTCGGTCTCGTTCTGCGCCGCCGTATAATTAACCGTATAAGTCGTATTATTTATTTTCGTTAAAGCGCCGGTGGAACTCGTGGCCCAGTTAATAGAAGAAGTATCCAAGGAATAAATATCCGCATCAGCCGAAACCGTAATCGTGGCCGTGAGCGTGTCGCCGATGCCGTATAGCAGATCCGGTGCGGTCATGGACGTGATCGCCGGCGCATTAGCGTCTATGGAGCCACTCGCGAAATTACTGCTTGAAGTTGCGCTTTTGTTGCCGTAAAGATCGACTAAGGAAATAGAATAAGGTATTGTTCCGGTCGCCCGGTCGGTCTGTCCCGGCGCTACCGTATAATCCACGGTAAAAGTCGTATTATCGGCTTTCAATATATTCGTGACCGCTCCCCCGTTAATCGTTGAACCAGGCCCGATGTTTAGATTGCCCGCCTCGCTCGCGACGGTCATAGTCGCGCGCAGGGTGTCGCCGATCGCATACATCAGGTTAGCGGTAATAATCCCGGAAATAGACGGCGCCGTATTATCAATCGTCAGCGTCGTGGTCGCTAAAGGCGTTTGGTCGGCCGTAAAATCGTTAGCGGTCAGGCGCAAACAATAAGTTTCGCCGTTAGCCGCGGGCAGATCCGTATCGGACGACCAATCCACGTTGACGGTATTAAGACCGGAATTCGTCAGGATATGCGCGTATGGATCGGGTGCCAGGTACCTGACAATAACTATACCCGAACCTCCGGCGCCGCCGGTACTGACCGAGCCTCCGCCTCCGCCACCCGTGCCGTCGGTACCGGCCGTGCCGACGCCCGTGGAACTCCCCGCGCCGCCGCCGCCCTGCCCGCCTGAACCGGCGGTATATCCGGAAGACGCGCCACCGCCGCCCCCTCCTCCGAACCAGCCGGCCGGCGAACCGCCGACGCTTGCGAATTGTGAATATTCCCTGCCGTCGCCGCCGTTTCCGCCGCC
>Ga0156546_130_pt4 | contig 80388 bp, 89 predicted proteins | sample RifOxyB2_FD_111941 | JGI IMG/M metagenome (GOLD analysis project Ga0156546, IMG submission 111941) | Candidatus Falkowbacteria bacterium RIFOXYB2_FULL_47_14 | reverse complement strand
ATAAAAAAAATATAAAGAAAAACTGTAGAAAATATAAAATTTTTATAAAATTTTTCTAAAGAAATAATAAATACTGCTATTATTAAACAAATAAAAAGTATATTATTATCCCCTAGACTGATTGGGAAGTAAACAAAAACACCCCGCCGGATTTGAGTGGCGGGGGGGTTTTTAGAGTCTAAAATAAAAATTTATTTTTCGGTCCCCCAAACATTTTCTAACCAGTCGGCATGTATTTTAGCCTGGTCGTAAATATCGTCATCATCAACCGTTCCATCGTTATTATAATCGGGGTTAATGCTTAATGCTTTGATTTCATTGACGGTTAAAACTTTATTGTATAAACGAACCTCGTCTACACTATAGTCTCCGTTATAATCACCGGAATATCCAATTTTCAAACTTGCGTTTCCATTATAAATTTGCGTTTTAGATCCGGTATCACCCCCCAAGTTCTTTCCGTTCATGTAAAATTCAGCTCTAGATTCTGACGCATTCCACGTTACAGCAAAATGATGCCAAGTTCCGGTAGCAAAATTAGTTGTGCTATTAGAAAAATAAAGCTCCTGACCACTGCCCTCGCCCGTTCCATCCGACGATATGCCAAATATAAGCATATCATTAAACGAGTTTTCACTATCATTGGAGGCATACAACAAATAAGACCTGTTATTCGTAGCGCCACTCCATTTAGAAACTAGGGCGATTTGCCATTCTGTATATGATAACGGTTTATCAATTTTTAACCAACCAGAAATACTAATATCACCGGTAATATCTAAAGAACTACTATCCGCAGCAATTAATGATTCATCATTAATTCCATTAAATTTATAGGCAGTATCATCGGCTTCGTAGAGACCGGTTGTGCTTTCAGTTCCGTCGTTGGTAAGCGTATTTTCATTGCCAGATGAATCCGTCATTGAATTATTTAACTTCCAATGAGCCACTAATCCCGAATTTAAATCAGCGTTTATATATGACGCGAAGAAAAAAGAGGCAATTAATGCCACTAATCCAAGGGATAGCATTAATAATAATTTATGTTGTTTAATTTTATGCATATAATTTTTAGAAAATTTAGTTGATTAAAATTTTTAACAGAGCCCGACCTTTGTTTTATAAAAAACGCTCAATTTTATTATAACAAAAACGACATGAAGAAAAGATAAAAAAAATATAAAATTTTCCTTAAGAAAAATAAAATTTTAAATACTATAATTCAATAAAAAACACCCCGCCGTCGCCCTCCCCAGACTTGCCCGCCCGCCCAGCTGGAGGGGGGGGTAGGGAGGGGGGGGAGGTAAACAAAAAACACCCCGCCTTAATGGCGGGGTGTTTTTGATTAAAAAGTTTGTAAATTAAAAAAACGAATGGTAATATATAAACGTATCTAACTACAGCGTTATGAATAATAAAAAAAATCTTTTACATAAAATATTGAATATTTTTTTCAATATTCTTTTTGTATTGATTGCACTGTATGTAATTTTAAAATTTAAAAATTTATATAAAGCGGTAATTCTTTCTAATTACTATTTTTTGTTGCCGGTAATATGTATATTCTTATTATTTAGAAATAAAATAAAAATAAATAAAATTAAATCGGGTGAATTTCTTGCCGTTATTACAATCATTCTCGGATTAATATTTTTTATTTTTCAAAACTCTATTGAAATACAGAACATTAATAATCATTATATAGAAATACAAAAAAATGAACTGGACGCAAAGAATAGTTTTTACTGCGTTTTAACTTATTCCAATTTTATTAATCTGAAAAAGGCAACCAATACTGTGCAAACTTTAACCGGATTTGAAAAAAATAGATTTATAATGACCGGCTATGTAACTGACCCTTATTATAAAAATTTAAATAATATATATTTATATTTAGGTTCCTCTGCCATTGAGGTTGTCAACGTAATGGAGTCTATGGATTCCGTAAATAATGCGATAAATATTGTACAACAACTAGATTTATCTTTTAATATGACACCAGATAATAATAAGGCTTGGATTTCGCAAATGATTGTAAATAGAAATAAGGAAATTTTAGAAAATTCAGAAAAAATATATAACAACCTTAGCGCATTGTTTTTAAAGTATAAAAATTTTTGCATAATTAATTAGCCATAGTAATAAAACACCCCGCCGGGTTATGGTGGGGTGTTTTTTAGTTTTTTGTTTCAATATTATCGTAATAATATTTTAAATATTCTTTACCCCGGGTGGTTAATTTATAAATACTTGCCCTATTTGTTTGCTCAATAATATCGTTTGCAATAAAAAATCCTACTGCGTTATTGTCTATATCTTCGCCAAACCCCCAGCCCTGATTAATATATTTTACCATTGATAGAAAATGTCTATTATATTTAGATTCTATTATTTTTTTAAATTCATCGTCTTTGGTTCCGAGGTTATGAATTAAAATTTTGTCAATTTTTGCTTTTTCCTCTGGAGATAATTCTTTTCTTTTATTGTCATTCTCTATTTTTTTGATTTTATTTTTTAATAGATCATTTTCCCTTTTTAGTATGTTTATTTTTTCGTCTTTGTCTTGGTTGAATTTTTTAAAAACCTCTTCCTGTTTTCTGAAAGTTTCTTTTATTTCAACCGATTCCCTAAAAGTAAGGCATTGATCATTTTCAATTTTAATTTTGATGTCTCTTTTCTGTTTATTAAACATTAACATTACCCTATATACTAAATTTGCCGCAAATGGGTAAAGGAAGACTAAAAAAATAACAGAAAGCAAGGGGAAAAACAAAATATATTTTTCGGATAAAAAATTTTCTTTTATGTATTCAATTCTTTCAATTGTGTATCTCGTTTCATCTCCGGTCAAGATGTAATAAATCAATCCCCAGTTCCAAACGAACCATGATAATATAAAAGCTCCTGCTAATGGGCTTGACAGTCTGTCATACAAGACAGCCTTAATTGATTTTTGAAATTCTTCTAACATACTATTGTATTTTAGACCTTAATTTTTCCGCTTCTAATTTTATAATCTCGTCTTTATGTTTTTGTAATTTTATATACCATAAATAAAAACCTAAAAATGCCATAACCGTACTAACAATCATCGCGCCAAAAATGAATGGCTTAAGTAATAATATGGTATCTATGCTGGCTTTTAAGGCGATAGTTCTATTTTGAAGATCGGTTATTTTATCCGCAATTTCTTTGCTTATGTATAAACGGGGGGTTGTACTTGAATGATTGCTATCACTATTCATTTCCAGCGCGCGTGTAGTCTCTTCTTTAACGAGGAGAACCTCTTTAGTTATATAATAATTGTAATATCCGCCGAGCAAGAAAGTAAGCAATATAAAAATTAAACCAGATAATGCTAAAATTTGTATAAATTGTCTGTTGGAATTTTTGGTAAATCCATATTTTACTATTTTTAAGGCATTATTAATTTACCACAGAGAAATCAACAAGTAAAGATATTGTTGTAATCTTAATAAATATATAACGTGTTATGGTTGACCAACTAGATTCACAAATACAACCCGAAGAAGATTGTCTGTCTTCTATTCCTATTTATGGATAGAGACGAGCATTTGACTCCCGCCGTCCGATCAAACGCTTGATCGGTTTTTTAATTCAAGGGGGAATAAAAAAAACGGTTTTTGGGAAACCGTTTTGTGTTTTTTATTAATAATGCGGAACAAAGTATTCCAGTTTGTAGAATCGGGCCTTGAATTCTTTTTGCCAGAGAACGGCGGCCGCACGGTCAAAAGTTTCGCCGGTTTTTTTCCAGACCGTGACGATCTCCAGAAATTTCATTTTTTGTTCAAAAACAAAACGCGATTTCAGGTTGACCGGGCTTATCCGTTTTTCCAGCACCCGGTATTCCTGCAGGAAAGAACGGTGCTTAAGAAAAGAATATCTGATCAAAAGATTAATAACGGCGATGACAAAGAGCGTCAAACAGAAGAGGCTGATAAACAGCCATTTTGCCGCTGCGATAAAAAGGGGCGATGATGCGGTGCACAAAGTAAATGGTAACCCGATGAACACCGGGAGGTAAACCGTAAAAATAAAAAAATAAACGCTGGGCCCGTATTCATGATCATTAAATACAGTATTCATTCTGCCGCCTCCTGGCTTTGAGTTTTATAATAGCTTCTGCTGAAAGGATCTTAGCGCGAAAAGACCGGTTCGTCAACCCCGAGGGCGCCGGAAAAAAACATAGATTCAATATTTATTCATTCTTGAAAAAGAAAAGCCCCGTCATACGACGGTGTAAAAACCCGCGACCTTCCCGACGGCCGTCGGGACGCTCTAACTTTTAGAGCCAACCAGCCAATCTATGTATTTTCTACTCTTTTTTCTTTTTATTTGATTTTCCCTCGTCATGGCCTCGCCCCTGGTATCAAAAAATTCCTTGCGAACCAAGGTCCAAGGAATTTTACTTTTTGTATATTTATCTTTACCGCGATTATGCTCCTCAATTCTCCTTTCCGGATTATCAGTGTGCCCGATATAATAGCTTAAGTCTTTTTTGCTTTGCAAAATGTATACGACATACTGCATATGATTAAATACGCCTGGCGGAGCGGACCCCGCACAGCTCGCTGCGCTCACCTGCGGGGCAAGCGGGGCAGGATCAAAGGATACGGAGGGTGGGATTTAAAATTCTTATTCGATGTGTAAGTAATTTATCCTGCCATTATTCTATAATCAAACGGGTTCTTGCGTACATCCGTTCCACAAAACAAAAAATCCCGAAGTATCGGGATTTCTTGTTTTGCGGAGCGGACGGGGCTCGAACCCGCGACCTCTGCCGTGACAGGGCAGCGCTCTAACCAACTGAGCTACCGCTCCAATTCTGCTTTTCAGTATAAAAAATAATAGCCTAACGACTATTATCTGTAAAGATATTAACATGCTTGCTAAAATAAGTCAAGGCGAAAAGTAAAAATATAAATTTAAAAACGGCTATGAAAATAGCCGCATATTAATATTTTTTATCGATTTCATGGATTATAACCCCCTGCGACAATACATAGACCATAAAACCGGAAGAGGTGCTGGAAATAACAAACTCCGGGTGTTTATCCGTGTGGAGAAAATCGTTGTCGCTGGGCGGACCGCCTATATCATGAATATGGAAGGTGCCGAGAAAAAAACCGTCCGGACCGAAGGGATAGAACACTTCCGTTATAATTTCGTCCGAAGTTAAATTATACCTTGAGTCCGATATACTCAGATAAAGATCTATGGCGTCATATAGAAAGTAATCCTTTTTTCCTTTGTGCGCGGTGCCGTTCTTTATGTGCCCGTATACTTTCTTGAATAATTCTTCGCTGCCATAAAGATCTTTGAATTCCTCGATGTTGGCATCTATGATCACCACGAGCTCTTCCCTGTCGCCCATACTGTCTCTTATCTTCCGGCTTAAGGCCAGGTTTTCGCTTTCAATCACATGAAAATAAAAATATTTCTTTCCGCTTCTTTCCCGGAGCATTACCGCTCCGCCCAGCTCGGAATATTTTTCAAGTTTGTCACGACCGATCAGCGACCGGATATTTCTTTTTAGCTCCGGATCATCAAAATACTCCCTAAGCTTTTTTTCGTCCGGCAAGCTTTTGCTTCTGAGATACCAGCCGGCATAAGCGTGCAAGCGCGCGGGAAAATCCCGGCTCATAGCCGTGATTCCCGGTTTGATATTCCGATAAGCGGAGAGGGCGGCCTGGCTGGGGGATAGCCCCGTTAGAACGGCGTAATAAACAAAAACGATAAACAACAGCAGGAAGTAAATCAAGCATCTTTTTCCCAGAGCTTTTACCCGCTCTCTGGTCCAGTAATTATTATCGTATTTCAGATAATCCGTTATCGGTCTCATCCATTTTAAAAGAGCGCTCATGGCGTTTTTCCTTTATTTGTCGGCTGGTTCGGTAATTTATAATGCTAACATATTTTTTTAATGTTGTCAATTCAGTATCCGCCAAAGAAGCGCAAAAGAAAATATATGAAAGATCAGGCCGTCCCGCGCCAGTAAAAAACCGGCTTTAGGAGGGTTTTGGTCAATAAAAAAGCGGAATTTTTTTAGATTCCGCTTGTTTTTTACTTTTTGATTTTTTTTATCGCATCAAAGTGATCGAAGCCGAGGTCTTCTTCCCGCAATTCGTCGATCGGCACGAGCAGTATCTCCGAAGCTTCGTCCGACGGCCTGATCTTACCGAGGATCAGCGGATCGTCGATATCCGCCCGGTATACCACGGAAACGGAGAAGCCGTAGCGGGGATCGCGGCCCCGTCCGTCCAGAACGGTTAGAAGCCCCCATCTCTCCGGCGGGATCTCTATCCCGGTTTCTTCGAAAAGTTCGCGGCTCGCGGCCGTTCGCGTGTTCCCGTCTTTATCCTCCGCGTGTCCGCCGGGAAAAACGAGCTTCCCGGCGAACGGGTATTTACTCCGCCTCAGAAGAAGGAGCGAACGCCCCCCGACAATAATCGCGGCATCAACGGTCAGTATCATGTATTATCTCCTTCGCTAGAGATCAAGCTTGGACCAGATCCGGCTCGGCACGCCCTCGATATCGGTTTCGACGCCGCAGCAGGGGCATTTGAAGGTCACGAAATACTCGGTGTCGCCCGAATAGTCGGAGCGCGAAGTCATATAGAGATCATTTTCCGAAACCAGGAGCACGGCTCCGCATCCGCCGCCGCCATTTCCCTTGCCGGTGCAGGCGTATTCCTTTGACCAGCCCTTCTGTTCCCGCCCCTTCTTTATTATTTTCATGATAATTCTCCTTTCGCGGCCTTCTGCCAGGCCGCCTTAGAGGGAAAAACGCCCTTGAGATAATACGGGATTTTGGAATTCGGAATATCCGTTTCTTTTCCGCATTCGGGGCAAGTGATCGTATAGAAAATGTCGGTTTCTCCCCAGTAATGTTCAGAGTAGGTCAGATAGATATCCTTTTTAACGACTTCTAGTTCGGCTCCGCAGCCGTATCGGTTATTTCCGAATCCGGTGCATTTTACCTTAACAGACCATTCTTTGGGTTCGCCCTTTTTAAGTACTTTCATGCCATCCTCCTTTCGTTATCAGAATTCGAACAAGGATTCAACCTCGTAAGCTTCGAGCTTTTTCCGGCCGTTTAAGGCCGGCAATTCGATCAGACAGAGGATTCCGACGATATCGCCCTTAAGCTCTTCGACTATTCCGGACGCGGCAGCCATAGTACCGCCGGTGGCCAGCACGTCATCGACGATCAGGATCTTTTCGCCCTCTTTGATCGAATCCTTATGGATTTCGAGGACGGCTTTGCCGTATTCAAGGCCGTAGCCGCGGCCGCAGGTTTCGCGGGGGAGTTTCCCCTTCTTGCGCGCGAGCACCAGGCCGGCACCGAGCTTATAGGCCAGGGTGGAGGCGAAAATGAAACCGCGGGCGTCTAAGCCCACGATCTTGTCGATTCGTTTATCGGCGCAGGCCGCGGCCAGGCGGTCGATCGTGGCGCGGAATAGTTCCGGATCTTCGAGGAGCGGGGTTATATCCCGGAAAGTGACGCCCGGTTCGGGCCAATCGGCGATAGCCACGATGCTTTTTTCTAAATCAGCGAGACTGGCTTTGTTACGATTTTTTTTCATCCCAGTTCTCCTTCGTTTTGTTTTTCAAAGAACAATTCGCTTACAGCTATATATTTACATGAATTTAAAAATAGATATATAAAAATTAGTAAGTATTTTGACAAAAATAAATTTTTTGTCTATAATTAAATAAATAATATTAATTTATTACTACGAAAATTTTAGTTTATTTTCGATATATAAAGTAAATAAAAATAATATATATGAAATACGATTCTTTGTCGGAATTAAAGCGGCAGGAGATATCCGAAGTTCTGGAAAGCCTCGGATTATCCGGCCGGGAAAGAGCGGCTTATCTGGCGCTTCTCGAGGCCAACCGGCCCTTAAACCTCTCGTCCCTGGCGAAGCTCGCCGGCTGGCCCTTAACCACCACGAAATACGTCGCGGCTCAGCTTAATAAGGGCGGCTTCGCGGCCGTTACCAAAGACCGGTCGCAGAAGCTTTTTTCCGCTGCCGAACCCGGAGAATTAAAAAGAATCTTCGAAAGGAAGATCCATGATATAGGCGGTATTATTCCGCTGCTCAACACCCTAAAAGCCGAAGAGGCTCCTTCGGCCCGGATCAAGATCTACGACCGCGTCCGGATGAGTGATATTTTTCACGAGGCGCTCAAGGCGGAAAGCAAATTGGTTTATGAAATAGTTTCGGCCCGGGATTTCCAGGAGATCCTCGGGGAAAAATTCCACTTTACGCGCCGGCGCCTGGCGGCCGGAGTAAGGCTTAAGAGTTTAAGGGTCGAAAAATTCGAGATAAAGAAATATAATAAGCGCGTCCACGAGAAAGAGCTCCGGGAAGCGAAGTTCCTGCCCCCGGAACTTTTTTTCCGCTCTTCGGTCATGATCTGGGACGACTATACGGCTTTTTTCACGACGAAGCGCGAGGGTCTCGCCTGGGTCGTTAAAAGCCGCGCGACTACCGAGATGATGCTCGGATTCTTCGATCTTCTCTGGAGCGTCAGCCGCCGCATGGAGACTTTGGCGGAGTAAAGGCGTTGCTAGATTATAAGCCCCGTAAAAAAGCAACTTCTTAAATTAAGGGGTTTTTGTTTTGCGGTTTTTTGCCCTCACCCCTACCCCTCTCCCCCGGCTGGCGCCGCCGCGGGAGAGGGAGAGATCGCCGGAAAATCACTTATTTTAAACGCCCCAACATTCAAACCCGGGGGTGTTTTTATTTCTCTCTGTACCGCTTGCGCCGCAGGGAAAAACTTGTGACCTTATGGTGACGAAAAATTGCTAAAAATAAATAATATATAAAACGTGGCTTGACATTTTATAAAAAATCTGATATTATATAAAATTACGATATATAGTCAAAATCTTTGAAAATTTGTCGATAAACGATAAAAACCGAAAGGAGACACAGGAGTGAGCCCTACAGGAATTATTTTTACCCACATGAAAGCCAGGGAACTTAACAAACCGGCGTTTTTTTTCAGCCGTTTTACCTTTAAGCAGATGAAGGAAAGAGGGAATACCCACTACTGTTTTCATTGCGGCGGAGACTACGGCTTTACGCCCGGAGAAAACGGCGAGGCCACCAACTGTGAAGACGACATGATGTACCTGTACAGACAGGATAAAAGCGAGGTAAAGGTTCGGGATGCCCTGAAAGATGCCAACCTCGAACCGCATATCGCCGATACCCCGGGATACCCGCGGCGCAAACCAGGCTATCACGGATATGAAAAATGGCTGGATTATGATACCAGCTTTATCTACGACGCCGCTTTCGCGAAATGGTGCGTGGAAAACGGTTACACCGTTTACCGTTACAACTCGATGAAGCACCACGACCCTGTCACCCACGCCAACGCTATCATTAGCGGGGCGGAAAAATACGAATTCGTTTCCGACTGGCTTCGTAGCGTCAAGCTCCCCAAGGATTTTCCGTACATCGTCAGCCTGACCTAAGGCGTACCACCGCCGTTCTTTGCTTAAAAGGCTCAGTCAATCCAGACTGGGCCTTTGTTCTTTTTTGATTTTAATACCAAACATCCCACCATAAACCTGGCCGGGTGTTTTTTGTTTTTCGATTGACATGCCTCGCATCCTCGTTTAAAATGCAACTAATAAGAAAGCATTCAATAATTTTGTACCTTAATAAATAAACCGAATAGCGAAAGGAGTATCATGACGAACGAAGAGGCGACCCGGAAAACCATTAACGATTATCAGGCATACCTGGCACAAAAATCCAGGTACATGACCAAAGACATGGATTACGTGAGCCGGCTCTCCGCCGCCCTCGGGAAGTATTCGTGTCCGGACAAGATCGAGTGCGAAACGACCAGGATGCTTTTAAGGCTCTTGCCGCCGGACCGGTTCTTCTCGCACCTAGACTGGCAGATTTTTTACGGATATCCGCGAGATATTACCCCGCCATTGCCAATCGCAGCGGAGCGTTTGGAAGAAATTCTAGAGAGCCCCTGCCCTTTCGATCGAACCCGCAATGACCGCGTCAGGAATAATCATTTCCTGTTCTCTATCCCGGACCGGAAGGAATTCACGCTCGAAAAATGGTCAAAACTCCACCCGGACGATGGATATCCTTGCGGAGTGTCCGGTTCCTGCCACGGCGACGGCGATTATTTCCGGAAAACCCATCCCCGTTTCAGCTGGTACCTTATGTACCTGAGGATTGTGCCGAATTCGCCTTCCTGGTCATGGGAGCGGCAACAGGCATATCTGCCGGAAGAATATATGGTCCCTCTCGCCTGCGAATTAACGGCCCTTCATTGCCTGTACAACACAAAGAACCGCGCGACGATCGAAAGCCTGCCGCCGTATTACGGCTGCACAATTACCGATGGCCGCTATTGCAACGTGCCTGACACGACGATAATTACGTCGGAACATAGACGCGACCGTGAATTCGAGGCGGCTATTTTTCCGACCCGGATACTCGATAAAACCTATCATGTCAGTTTTGCTTACAGCCACGTCGACAGCCGGCGGGATAACTGTAGCCATCACGGCGTTTTCGCCTTTCGGAAATTATAAGTATCGCACGGGAGCCCGATAACAGAGCTCCTGTTTTTTTTCCATTGATGCGGGCGCGAGCTTCTTCTTGACAAAACTGATTTTTTTCTCTATATTTTGTGCAGTTAATGTCAAGAGAATTTTTTCCAATTTTTAACCGTATTGCCATCGCTGAAGAGGAAAAATGAAGAACCGTATCTTAAAAATTACGTATACGTTATCGTTTTCGTTACTTGATTATGCCGGCATCTATTGGCGCGAAAACTGCCGATACGCAATTTTACGGAGCTTATTTCGAGCCGAACCAAAAATATTATCAGTAAAAAATATAAACCAACAAAAAATCGACGCGGAAGTCGATTTTTTTTGTTGTTTGTTAAGAACCGATTGGAAGCAATCCGGAGACTGATATTTTACATCATCCGAAATAATATTTACAAAAAATACTGTTTTCCCAAAATAATCGCGGGGAATTTTTCCTGACCGCCAAATACCGTCTGACCGAAAATTCTTTTAGCTCTTTTAAATTGAATTCTTCTGAAAAAACAAAGCCGGCAAAAAATAATAATTTACTTTCCACGATTTTGCGGCTTCGTTCTTTGTTAAGTTTCGGCCTTTTTTTTAAAAACGCCTCAATCGCGGTTTCGGGAAAACCCATGTATCGGCCGAATTTTTCATCATCTCTCGGATAAAGAGACTTGCTTATTCCGTTTATTGTTTCCTGGTCCCGGGATATGTATAAAAAAACATGGCCGGAAGAATAAATTATCCTGACGCTATAACTTAGGCCGAGCGCGTTCAATAATTCCTTGATCTCAGGAATAAGCCGCTCCTTTGGTTTTATCGTATTTTTATACGGATATTCAACGCAGGCGCGTAAAATAATTTCCGTAGCCGGTTTTTCGCCAAGAAATACGAGCAACAGAAGAAGTTTGTTTATTAAGGTCAGGTCGGAATTTTCTATAAGTCCTATCCTCTCGTCTCTCATTTTTATTCCCCTTTTTCAAAGATCATTTTTTTATGATTATCTTATTTTAAACAAAAGAACACATAAAGTCAATACATTTCTAAAACGTGGGCTATTGTAAAAACAACGAACGTGTGATAAGGTTAAAAAAATTTTTATCTGAATTTTATTTTTCGGGTCTTGACCGCAAGGAGGAAAAATGAAAAAAGGTACTTTAAAAATCACCGTATCCGCTATCGTGGCATTCTTCGTTTTGATCGTTTTGATCGGCGTGGATATAACCAGAGAAACGAACAAGGAGGAATTCTTTGGTGCTTATTCCGAGCTGAACAGCCACGCCTGGTTCGTTTTTGAGAAAAAATACGAAAAAATCGTTATCGAAGACGGGGCCAGATGGGGGGTTCATCCCGAAGGCTTTAAGGTAAATATTACGGCGCACCAGAATGATGCCGATAAGACATGGAATCAAATCTCCCGGGAAGATAAGATCAGGGCCATAGAGCGGAGGATCGCCGATTCCCGGCAGGATCTCAAAGAATCTACCGATATTCTCTCGGAAGCGGCTAAAATATTCCCGTTTTCTGGGATTGGCATCAGAATGAGGCCGGCACACCAGAATGTCCTGGACATAATCAGGGGCCAGACCGATGTACTGGTCATCGAGATAAGCATGATCTTCCACGATTCGCCGGCTCAATCGTCCCCGATGAAGGTCGGCGACCGCCTGGTCTCGGTTAACGGAATTCCCGTTGACGGGTATAAGATCGGAGCTTCTACGATCAGCGAACGGTTTGATAATATCGGGAAAATCGCCAATAAGGTCAATGATTTGATCCGGGCAACGGAAGGTCAGGTTACGCTTGTCCTAAAAAACGAGGAAAGGATTTATACGGTCACTCTCGCGAAGGCGGAGGTTGGTACTAAAATCGCCGCCGAAACCAAGGCTCTCCTTGCCGGTTGGGAACGGCAAATTCCCGAGTTGTCGGGGCGGCTTGACGCGATCAAGGCGTCGCCGGAGCTTTCTGACAGCGATTTAAAACAGCTATTCCTCGAAGCTTTCAGCGTTGGAGCTGAAGCGGAATTGGTTTTGATAAAAAGGCGGGTAATCGAAGGGGGTAATGTCGACCAATAGTCGCGCCCTTGACAAATAAATCCGTCCATGATATGATTTTTAATATCAGGCTAGTTATCGTAAAGATAAACTAGCCTTTTTTAATAAATTTCATTGAATAGCGTTTATTCACGGCTTTTCGATAATTTCATATCTGGGTTACGCAAACGACCGGAATGAAATAAGCGAATGGTCACGAAATAAACGAAAATGATTATCAAATAAACAATATGAGCGATCTAACCAACGCCATCAAGCAAGTCTGCGAGGAAAAAGGATTAAGCTATGACGCGGTCATTGTCACGATCGAATCCGCCTTAGCCGCGGCCTATCGCAAGGACTTCGGGCAGAAAAACCAGAATATTAAAGTCGAATTCAACGAGGACATAGCCAAGTCCAAGGTTTATGACGTTAAAACCGTGGTCGAAGACATGCCGGAAGAACCGGAGCCGTCCGCGGAAGAGGCGGAAGGCGAAGTCGAGCCTAAAAATGAGGCCGCGGAAGAAATAAAGGAAGACCCGGGAATCGGGAACGGAGAAGCCGTTCCGGAAGAGGAGATAAGGAAATTCAATCCGAAGACCGAGATCCAGCTGTCCGACGCCAAACTTTTAAAAAAAACCGCCAAGGTCGGCGATGAGATAAAAACCCGCCTGGAAGTGCCGGACTCTTACGGCCGCATGGCCGCCCAGACCGCCAAGCAGGTGATCATCCAGCGCCTCCGGGAAGCCGAACGGGAGATGGTGTTCAACGATTTCAAGGAAAAGGAACACGAAGTGGTAAGCGGCGTGGTCCAGCGTCGGGAGGGGAAGATCGTTTTAGTGGACCTGGGCAAATCGGTCGGTATAATTCCTCCGGAAGAGCAGATCCCGGGAGAAATTTACCGTCCCGGCGAAAGGGTGAAAGTTTACGTTAAAGAGGTAGGTCTCCGGCCGAAAGGCCCCGAGATAATCCTTTCCCGCACCTCCGAAGAAATATTAAGAAAGGTTTTTTACCTTGAAATCCCGGAGATCTCGAACAGCCTGATCGAGCTTAAGGGCGTCGCCCGCGAAGCCGGTTTCCGTTCGAAGGTGGCGGTTTGGACCGACTCCGATAACGTCGACCCGATCGGATCCTGCGTGGGGCAAAGAGGCGCCCGCATCCAGACGATCATTTCCGAATTGGGCGGGGAGAAGGTCGATATTATAGAATACGACGACGATCCGATCAAATATATCGCCAACGCCCTCTCGCCGGCCAAGATAGTGTCGATCGATCTTAACGAAAAAGAAAGAAAGGCGACCGTTTCGGTGGCCGCGGACCAGCTTTCGCTCGCGATCGGCAAAGGCGGCCAGAACGCCCGCCTCGCGGCCAAGCTTACCGGCTGGAAAATAGACATAACCGAATCTAAAACCAAGAAGAAAGAAGCGGCCCCGGAAGCCGGGGAAGAAACGAAGGCCGAAGAAAAAGCGGAGAAAGACAGCGCGGAAGAGGGCGAAACGGCAGGTAAGGAAGAGGGGAAGAAAGAAAAGAAAGTGAAAAGAGAAAAGACAAAAAAGGAAAAGAAAGAGAAGACGGAGAAAAAAAGGGAAGATTCTTCGGAAAATCCGGAACAGGCGGAAGATAAAACAGAAAAATAATTATTCATATCCTCTAAATATTAAATCCGCATAACCCCGTCCCCCGATAAATATAGTTCTCCGCGGGTTATCCCGCCAAAGGCGGCGGAGAGTTATGCGTCATGAGCTATGAGCGACAAGATTTACGTCATCGGCCATAAATCCCCCGACCTCGATTCGGTGGCGGCCGCCATTAACTACGCCGATTTTTTGAACTATGTATTAAAAACGGACAATTACGCGCCCGCGCGGGCCGGAGAGATCAATAAGGTAACGGCATTCGTCTTGGATAAATTCGGCTTTAAGGCTCCGGAGCTTTTGGAGGACGCGGCCGGAAAGAAGCTTATCCTGGTCGACCATAACGAGGCTTCGCAATCGGTCGACGGCCGGGAAAAAGCGAAGGTATTCGCGATACTTGACCACCACAAAGTGAATTTTTCTTATGAAGAACCGATATATCTCGATATCCGTCCCTGGGGTTCGAGCAATTCCATTATTTATTCACTCTGTAAGATCGCCGGTTTTAAAATAGACAAGAAGATGGCCGGATTGATGCTCTCGGCGATACTGGACGATACCGTGATCACTAAGTCCCCGACCTGCACCGAAAAGGATAAGGGGATAATCGCCGAATTGGCGCCGCTCGCCGGAATCGACGATTGGCGAAAATACGGCCTTGAGATGTTCAAAATAAAGGCGGGCGTGGGCGACATGACCGCCGAAGGGATAATCAAGAACGATTTTAAGGATTATGAATTCAAGGCCGGTAAATTCGGCTTCGGCCAGATCGAGACGGTTGATCTTAGCGAATTCGACGGGCGGAAAGAGGAGCTCCTGGCCGCTTTGGAAGACATGAAAACAAAGAACGGCTATCGCGGCGTGATACTTTTTATTACCGATATCATGAAAGAGGGCTCCCTTTTCCTGGTCGCGGCGGACAATACCGAAGAAGTGGAAAAAGCCCTGGGAGCGAAACTCGATAAAAACCAGGTTTACATACCGGGCATCATGTCGAGAAAGAAGCAGGTCGTGCCGAAGTTCACGGAGGTTTTCGATAAATAACGAATAATTATTCATCTTTCTTTAAAAAGCGCTTTGATATGCCAGATTTAAAATCCGTTGTTAATTTTCTTTTCGAGGCCGGAATGATGGCGAAAACGCCCCGGAGCGGTTTTCATTTCCTGGGAAGCGGCCGGCAATCGGTAGCCGAGCACAACAACCGGGTAGTGTTCATCGGTTATGTTTTATCAGCCCTGGAAAAAAATTGCGACAGCGCGAAGACCATGAAGCTTTGTCTTTTTCACGACCTGGCCGAAACACGGACGAGCGACCTTAATTATGTCCACCAGAAATACGCCCGAACCGACGAAGACAAGGCTACGGACGATCTAGCCGCGACCCTGGAATTCGGCGGCGAGCTTAAGGATCTTATCCGGGAATATAACGAGAAGAAAACGCCGGAATCCATTATCGCGCATGACGCCGACCAGCTTGAATTCCTGCTTTCCCTGAAGGAACAGATCGATATCGGCAACAAGCGCGCCGAAACCTGGATCGGAGCGGTCGTAAAAAGGCTGAAGACCGCCTCGGCCGTAAGATTGGCCGATGAAGCGCTCAAAACCAATTCCGACGAATGGTGGTTCGGAAACAAGGACGATCAATGGTGGGTTGACCGGAATAAGAAATAGTTTTAAGTTATTGCCAAAAAGATATTCTATACAAGCTAATTGACGGAATACAATTGGTATGCCGGATTCGCATATTCGCGGATTCGCATATCATTCGTAGATTCGCATTATACGTATGCATGTAGAAAAAAAAGAACTGCCGAAGTCGCAGGTGGAACTGACCGTCGAACTGTCGGTAGACGAATTCAAACCGTATATCCTCGCAGGCGCGGCCAAGGTCTCGCGGGAAGTGAAGATCGACGGTTTCCGCCCGGGCAACGTGCCTTATGAAATATTAAAGAAGAAGATCGGGGAGATGACGATCCTTGAGGAGGCCAGTCGGATCGCGATTGATAAAACCATCGACAAGGTATTCAGGGAGCACGTCAAGGGCCAACCGGTGGGAAGTCCGAAGGTCGATATCACGAAGATCGCTCCCGGCAATCCTCTTGTCTATAAGATCGTTATCGCGATATTGCCGGCGGTTACGCTCGGAGAATATAAAGACCTTAAGGTCAAGCAGAAGAAAGCGACTGTCGAGGCGGAGGAAACAGACCGGATGATGAACGAAATCCGGGAAATGAAGGTAAAAGAGGTTTTGGTCGACCGGGAAATAAAAGACGGAGACAAAGTTCTCACGGACATCAATATGTTTTTGGATAAAGTGCCGGTCGAGGGCGGCCAGGGCAAAGGTGCGGCTGTGGTTATCGGCAAGAATTATGTCGTGCCCGGTTTCGACAAGAAGATTCTAGGCATGAAAAAGGGCGAGACCCGCGAATTCAGCTTGCCTTACCCGAAAGACCACCATATGAAAAATTTAGCCGGAAAGATGATCGAATTCAAGGCTAAGGTCAATGAAGTTTACGAACGCGTATTGCCGGAACTTAACGACGAGCTGGCGGCCGGTTTCGGACTTAAGAACATGGAAGAGCTTACGACTAACATAAAAAAGAGTCTGGAAGAGCAGAAAAAGCGCGAAGCGGAGCAGTCGGCCGAAAAAGAGATGCTTGAAAAACTGGTCGGTAAAGCCCGTTTCGGCGATATGCCGGAGGTATTGATCGAACACGAAGCGAACACCATGCTTGCCGAACTCGAGCAGACCGTTACCGAGAGGGGCGGCAAGTTCGAGGATTATCTTTCGAGCCTGGGCAAAAGCAAGGAACAGCTTACCCTCGACCTTCTGCCGGAAGCGGTCAAGCGCGTAAAAACCTCTCTGCTGGTGCGCGAAGTGGCCGAAGCGGAAAAGATCAGGGTCGAGGCCTCGGAGGTGGAAAAAAATGTCGAGGAGATGAAAAAACAATATAAGGACCACAAAGATCTGGCCGGCCGGTTCGATACCCCGGAATACAGAAGCTATATTTTAAATGTCCTCACGAGCCGCAAGGTCATAGACAAGCTTAGGGAATGGAATATCGTAAATTAAGAATGTCGAATTTCGAATTACGAATAAGAAATATTAAATAAAATTTATGAAAACCGCCGACTGGCGGTTTTCAGCTTACAAAAATTCGCGGGCATAAAATATGCACTTCATTATTGATGCAAACAATTTAGCCGGTAAATTAAAGATGCTCGGGCAGGATGATTTTGACAGAAAGCTGATTGATATGATCCGTGAATTTAACCGGGACAGGGGCGTTAATATCACGCTGGTTTTTGACGGTACAGACAAAATGGGCGATAAAATTTTGATCGACCACAATTTGACCGTCATTTACTCTCCCAAAGACGATTTTTACCGTTCGGCCGACGACAAGATCGTCGAGATGGTGCGCGGAAGCTTCATAAGCGGAGATTTCGCCGGCGCGGAACGAGGGATAGTCGTGGTTACGGATGATAATTTATTGAGACAAAGACTGGAAGCGGCCGCGGGTGAAACTCGGTATGGCGTACGCCTGGAAAGATCGACCGATTGGGCGGAACGGATCATCCGGAAAAAAGAAAAAATAGACGAAGCCGATAATGACGACAAAAACAAAGGCGGACTAAGCGACGGCGAAATATACGGTCTGAACGAAAAACTGAAAAAAATCTGGAAATAAAAAAACAGCGGCGCGAATACACGATCGATCGTATTTTTTGCGCCGCTGTTTTTGTATTCGTCAATCGGCAATCGACATTCGAAATTCAGATCGCGGAATACTTGGATTAGTCCGGGCAAGGAAGTCTCCCTGCGAAAACGGGAAAGTACTGGCGGCAAATTCTTGGTTCATTGTAAAAATAAAAAGGCCCCACGTAGTAACTGCTACCACTGGGGCCTTGAGATTTGTCCAGCTTATCTGGTTACCAGCCTGATTTTTATCGGCTGGGGTAACTTGCTCAATCTTTCAAACCCGTAATCGACCTCAATCATGTCCCCGACCTTGACGTCAGCGAAGAATTTTTTTCCAACCGTAAGAAAAACTTTTTCCCCATCTATTTTAAAGTATAGCCGATAGGATTCGGGGTGATACTGTGGGAAGGTGGTCTCCCCAAGAAGAAGTATTGTAGTGTGAGCAGGAACGACCTGTCTTACCTCAACTACCGTGGTCGTCGTATTCGTGGGAGTTATCCCAACGGAATCGACCATGATGAAAATCAACAGCCCCAGCAATCCAACTGCGATAAACACGAGTAGCACCTCTAGACACTTGTCTATGAACGACGAGAGAGAAGAAAAAATGTCTCTGATCATAACGTGATTCCTTTCTTTGTTTTTGTTTTTTGACTCGCGCCGTCCCATGCACTAGCGGTTTGTCTCTAAAGAGCAACGCATTGAATATCCTGTTAGCGCAATTAAGCGTTATAATTAATACACTCGCCTGCAAGTTAGCAAAGATCCTGAGTAAAAATTGATTATAAATTTAAAGCAATTTTTATTTCATTAGTATAACAGTTTTATCTAAATTTGTCAATGTTTCGTTGTGATAATAAAACAGTTATATTTTTAGGCTTTTTACATACTGCATGCATTTGCGAAAGCATAGCTTAAATCAAAAAGACCGCGCTGTGGCGCGGCCTTTTGTTTGTGCCCGGAGCCGGACTTGAACCGGCATGGCCTTGCGGCCAAGAGATTTTAAGTCTCTCGTGTCTACCATTTCACCATCCGGGCAGAAAATTATTTTTGAAAATATTCCCGTAACATTAATTTTATAGTGCTTTTTCCCTTACTCGTTTTAAAATACTTTTCCCTTCTCTCGGCGTCTTTTTTGTTTAAAAATATTTCACAGAATATCAGTTTTATTGGTAAATATTTTTTAGTTGTTTCATTCGCTCCTCGTTTGTGTTCATTCAGCCTTCTTTTTATGTTTGATGTATAGCCCGTGTACAGCTTTTTATTATTCATTAATAATATATAAACGAAATACATAAAACATATCGAGTGGAGATTTTACCCGGAACCACGTCGGGTTCCGGGTAACCATGCACCCTTCGTGGTGCATGGTTAAGTCTCTCGTGTCTACCATTTCACCATCCGGGCAGAATTATATGTTAAGCTACACACCGACTTCGTCCTCTTCTCCAAAACGTTAATTTGTCATCCCCGAATCCGCCCGGGGCGGATATCGGGGATCCAGGATTAATCCGTACCGACAATTACATACGTAATGCATGGCTAATCCCGCCTACCCCCTGCCTGCCGGCAGGCAGGCTGGATTCCCGCTTTCGCGGGAATGACAAACAACAATGATCATACGGGCAAACCCACTATCGATATATTTCGAATCCGTTTATTCCTAAAATGAACATATCTGACTTCGTCCGCAACTTGAAACCGTGGACGACCAGCTTCGCCGGTGGATTTCTTCGAGTATTAAAAAATATTCACGCAATATCATTTTTTGTTTCAAAATTATATTAGCAAAGTATTAAAAAAAATGCAAGAATTAACGCATCCCGGTTCTTTTATGCCACAGAACCGCGATATAGGTGGAGATCGGAACCGCCAAGACGAGGCCGATGCTTCCCGCCAGCGTCCGGACGATCTCCGTGGCGATGAGTTCGGTGTTTACGGCTTGCGCCCAGCCCGTGAAGGCGCTTGCCCCGGACGCGAAGAGAACAAGAAGGGGCAATGAGGCGCCGGCGTAAGCGAGAAAAAGGGTGTTGGTCATAGAGGCGATATGGGACGTGCCCACGTCATAGGCCTTGCCGAATAATTCTTTTTTGGTTAAACCGGGATTAGCCCTGATTATCTGTTCGACCGTAGCCACCTGGGAAATTACGATATCATCCAGAACCCCGAGAGTGCCGATGATGATCCCGGCCAAAAGAAGCCCCTGCAGATTCAGGGACGCGCCCCCGATATCCGACAGGAAAAGGACGTCTTCGCTGGTTACGCCCGTAAGCTTCGTTAATCCGACGAAGATATTCGCCAGGACCACCGTTAATATCAGGCTTAAAAATATGCTTAATATCGATATGTTCGCCCGGGAGCAAAAACCCTCGGTAATATATATTATAGAGAAGAGTATCAGGACGGACCCGATCGCCGTAACTAAAAGAGGGTCGGTGCCGGAGAGTATCTGCGGGATCATGTATTTCAATATGATCAGAAAGGTGATGGTCAAGGCTATAAGGGATCGAAAGCCTTTAAATCGGCCGATCGCGAGCAAAGCCGCCAAAAAAAGGGCGGCGAGCAGCCAGAGGGATTCCGAGCGGACAAAATCCACTATATAAAAATTAACTTCGCTTCCTTCTCCGTAGCTGGCCGCCACAGTTACTTTGTCGCCCGGCGCGAAGACGTGTTTACTTAGAACATCGATATCGCCGATACCGTTAAATTCGAATTCTTTGTCGTCGTATCTGCCCTCAAGGCCGATCAATTTAAGATGCTGCTGGATGAACTTACTGCCGTCATCGGCGGTTTTTTCTTCCTCCGCGATCACGGCGATTATCCGCGCCTGAAAAATTTCGTCTTTTTCGGGCGTTTCCTGCGCGCGGGAAACATACGGGCAGAAGAGAAAGAGAAGCGTTATTATCGCTATCGCGTTTTTCATATGATTACGGTCTTAATTCAAGTCGAGTATCTTCTCTAAAATGAAGACCAGTAAAACACCGGCCATAAAGCAGGCGCCGGCATATTTTTTTCCCAGGCGGCCTTCAAGTACGACGGGAATTATTTCGAAGAAAGAAATATAGAGCATAACGCCGGCTGTAAAACTTATGACGAGGCTTAAAGTCTTTAAAGAGATATCTCCCAGGAAATAATAAGTCAATAAAAATCCCAGAATCGTGGGGACGGCCGCCAAGAGCGCCAGAAAAAAAGATTTCCATTTTTTTCCGGTAACGGAATAGAGCGGCGCGGCGACGCAAATAGCTTCGGGGATATCGTGAAGCGCTATAGCCAGCGCGATAACCAGGGAAAATTTTAAATCAGCGAACGCTCCAATGCCGATAGCCGCGCCTTCCGGCAGATTATGGATGGCAATCCCTAAAAAAACGAATAAAGTCGCGCGTTTAAGCTTGTTTTGGCCGCATTCCGGGTGATGGAAATGCGGTAAAACGATATTTAAGACGTGCATGACGAGACCGCCCGAAAGCAAGCCCAGGACAGAGTGAAAAACGTAACCATGAATAAGGCTTTCAGGTAAAAGCTCGAAAATCGAAATAAACGCCATTACACCGGCGGCGAAACTTAGAAGATAATATACCTGCTTTTCCTTGTAACGCCCGCAGATGCCGAGTACGGCGCCCAAGAGGGGTCCGGCCAGGGCGATAAGAATGATGATGATCGATTTATCCATATTATTTTCATTTTAACAACATACATCCTTATTGGCAAATAAAACCGCCCTTAAAAAAAGACGGTTTCCTCCTTGAATTTATCGGGTTATTATTTTAAGTATTTTAATAAAACGGCAGCGTTATTGTGCTTTTCGTCTTTGGCCGCGTAAAGCAGGCAGACCCGGTGATTTTCCCGGACAATTATCTTCAGCGCCTCTAAAGCCGATCGATTCCCCCGGAGCTCCTGCCCGTATCTTTTTTTGAATTCGGCCCATTTGCCGGGATCGTGTCCGAACCATTTTCTCAGATCTTCGCTGGGGGCGATATCTTTAAGCCAAAGATCAATGGTCGCTTTTTCTTTATTCAATCCGCGAGGCCAAAGCCGGTCGACTAAAATCCGCAAACCGTCCTTTTCGGACGGTTCTTCGTAAACGCGTTTTATCGTTATAGCCGGCATTCGATTTAAGTAAAAACACGGGACATAAGCCAATTGGCCGCCCATAAACACACGCTGAATAAAAGCGCCCACCAGAAATTTTTTACTTGGAAACCGGGAACGATCGCGGCCACAAGCATGACCAAGAGGGCGTTTATTACCAGGGTAAACAAACCAAGCGTCAGGATGTTTATCGGCAATGTTAGGAGCAATAAAAGCGGCTTTATAAACGCATTGATTATGCCCAAAACCAACGCCACCAGTAATGCCGAGAAAAATCCGGATATCTTTATGCCGGGAAGTAAATAGCCCGCCGCCAATATAATCAGCGCTGAGATTGCCCACGATATTAAAATTTCCATATGTTAAGTTAAATAATTATTTTATGTTTTATAGTATGACAATAAAATTAAGTTAAAATTAAAATTTAAAAACGGCCTAGGTCTGAAGTCGTTATCCGAAAAGATCCTTAAAAAAAATAGGGGAGCGGTTAGGCTCCCCGGATTGATCGATAAGGGCTAGGCCGGAATTTTTCCGGCTTGGGCGGCAGATTGGGTTTCGGCCTCTTTTTTGGCCTCGAACTTGGCCTGGCGAGCCATCCGGCGCTCCTTGTTCGTCTCCCAGCGGCGTTCGCGGGTATAGCTCGTATGAGCCGGTTTACGGGCGGCGCGCCCGATCTTGCGGTTTTTTTTGCCTTCTTTTTTCGGTTTAGCCATCTGATCCTCCTTTTGGGGGTGGTAAAAAAATTTGACTACTTCTGGCCGGGATTGTTTCGCGAGTGGCAGGGATAAAATTTAACGTCCTTATTTTGGGCCGAATCTTTGGGGGCGACGGGCCCGTTCCATTGGCATTTTTTTGCGCATCCCCGGCAACCTTCGAGCGGCTTTAATTCTTTTTTTGTAAATTTCATGAGCTTCTCTCCCGGCTTTTGTTATTGGTTTTATTAACGATCTAAGTCCAGCTTAGCATGGTTAAAAAATATTGTCAATAGTCTTTGACAAAATATTAAAATATATATATTTTTTAGCCTATTTTAAATAAAAATAAACTAAAATATTTGTTGATTATATACAACTAAAAAATTGATTATTATGTTATTTTTATTTGTTTATTTATTTTAACTTTTGTTTTTAGTTAAAATGCCCTATAAAAAACATAATTCAGACTCACATTTTAAATTTTGTCAGCAGCTATTGACAGAATTACTAAAATACGCTAAGATTCATTTACGTGTTACCCATAAATATTTTTTTAAACGCCAACAAAAATCAGGAGGCTTACCATGGGCCGCTAAAAAACCCTGAAGGGGCATTGCCCCCGGTTTTCGAACCGGGGGACCCCAGTAAGGGAAAGAGCCGGCCGCGTAAAGCCGAAAAGAAAGGAGAATAAAAAGATGAATCGGTAAATTAATCTAAGATTGTCGGCCAAGACCGCGGAAGAGTATCCGCAAAAGCATCGCACCTTAAACCGAAAAGAGGAACAAATGATAAAATAGCCGCGCCATAACATCAAGGCCCCGGAAAGATCCGGGGCCGTTTTATTATAAAAAAATCGAAAGTCGTCCGCGTTATTTAAGCGTTTTTTAATATTTTTAAGACATAATTTTATTGTAAAGGTTTTTTTAGAAGTGACTCATGATATTCGCTGCAAGGGAGACGGATAAATGGAAGACAAGCGAAAAGAAATAACGAAAGAAGGTATTTATGAAGCCCGCGTCGATAACCCTTCATTTGAGGAGGATAAGCCCGGACAGAACTGGATAATGGGCCAGGGCGGAACCTGGGTCAATAATATCATATCCGGCTGGAGGGTAGTCGGACCGCGACTCGCGGGGACGTTCCGGCCCGATATATTCATCTACCCCGGGGGAGTTCCGGACGGGCATAATGTTGCCTGGACAAACGGCGGATCAATAAGACAGGTTTTAAAAGAGAAGCTGGCCGCGGGTTTTACCTATGTCCTCGAAGTTTACGTGGGCAAAAGGACTGACCATCCCTGCGGAAATTATTCGGTCGAATTATGCGCCGGCGACAATATTCTCGTCTCCGAATCTTCTCTGGATATTACGCCGGGAAAATTTTCGCTATCGCGCGCGGTTTACACTGCTTCGGAGTTAAGCCTGTATCAAGGCATGCCCTTAGAGATCAGGCTGAACGGCAGAACGCAGGCTAATTTCGATAAAGTGACTTTAGTGATAATTCCGCCGGAAGTACCCAGGCAAGCGCGAATTATCTGCAGGTTCTTTCAATAAAAATATCCCGCCCTAAAGCGGGATTTTAAATATGGAAGATATCGGCTTATTCCCGGTATTTTTCCGCCCCTTCCCAGGCGAGATCCAGGATGGCCCGAAAAGTATCGGCGATCTCCCGGTCCTCGATCACTATACCCATAAGGCGTCCGCCCAAAGAAGCTATCCTGACTTTATCGCCGTAAATCGCGATATCGCTTTTTATCGGGTATTTTTCCAACGGCACTTTCCGGTCGCGGCTTTTTTCCACTTCGGACAGTTTCCCCTTTTTCATGGTGTATATCACCTTGGTGGTAATATTTTTTTGCAGCCTTTTTTTCCGCCAGCGCGAACTCTCTTCCGGCGTGAAGAAATTTTCGACCGCGTCCACCGAAAAGGCCATTTTGACGGTAGTATCCTTGATATCGTCCAGAAGGCTTTCGACCATTGCGATAACGCCGCTCCGTCCGGAATAGTATTTGACCACCGGTTTATCTTTGCTCGTATTGTCGAGCGAGCGCAATTGAGGAAGAAGCTTCTCGAGATACTCCCGCTGGCGTGCGATCGCCATCTCCCGTTCACGGAATAAAAGCCCGAGCTTGTCCGGCGATTCGGCCGCGAAACATTGTATTTTCTCTTCTTCTGAAACGGTCATCAATCCTTTTTGCATAAGACCCTCGATTATGACATAGGTCGTAGCCCGGTTTACCTGCGCTTTTTGAGCTATGGGGGATACGGGCGATTTTCCCAATTCCAAAGCGGCTAAATATACTTTAGCCTCTTTTTCGCTTAAACCCAAGTTCACGAGCTCGCGGTAATCCATAATCTTATTTTAACATGTTTTCGGGAATAAATGAATTATCGGTCCGTTTTTATTATCACGGGAGCTTGTTTTTTTAAAGCATTGCCGGCGGCGTTCAAAAGAAAAAATATCAGCGGCAGATATACAAAAGCCGAGATCAGGCCCAAGGAAAATATCGGGACCATGAACGCGTAAAGCGTAAAAGACGCGTAGATCGAAATAAGTCCCATGAGAGGAATATAGGTCGCGCGGTCCGTCCTGTCCGGCTCGTTTCCGGGTTTATAGTATTCGAAGGCGCGGTAAATCCCGGAAACGATCAGGGCCACCAGAAACCAACCCAGAAAATTTTCCGTCGGGATGCCGAAATACGGTCCGGTCCCGGTCCATGTCCATTTTTCCCAGCCGACCATGACCGGTTCCATAACAAGATCGATCGCGGTCACCAAAAAAGCGTCCAGGAGAACGAGAGCGGAGAGGAACCCGAAGCCGCCGGTCCCCCGGACGGGAAGCGTTCCGCCTTTTATCCGGATAAAAGCGTTTACCGACCCATAGACGGTGTAGATAAAAACGAACCAGAAGAGCGGAATGACCAACGGCACTCCCGCTAAAGACGGGCCGGGCATGGCATAGCTGTAAAAGCTGCCGAAGGCGGTTCCGAAATTCACGCCGATCATCTCGAATGACAGTCCGGTAAAAAACGATAACCCCAGGAAAAACAAGCTCCTGCCCGTCCCCAAAACGTATAAAGCGTGCGCGTAAACGGCTAAAAAGGGCAGAACATAGTTTAGGAGCAAGAGCGGTTTGCCCGCGACCGATCCCAATCCGGCGTCGAAAGCGTTTCCGATAACCGTGAATCCGACGGAAATAATAAACAAACCCCAGATCAATTTTTGATTCAAAAGTTTCATTGTTTGAAGTTTACAGTTTAATTTTACCATTTTTGGATTTTTTAAAAAAGGCTGTTTACGATTTTATAATCAAACTATAATTTAAATTTAAACAATCTAGGATAAAGTTAAGCTAAGCTAAATCAAAGAGCGGTATTTTTATTATGAAAGTCGAAATAATGATTTTTATCCTAATTTTGTTTTTGTTTTTTATGTGGCTGGGTTTAGGCAAATCAAAGCCTCCCGGAACCTATTCCAAGGGATCGGACGAAGAAAACATCGGAGATATTCTCACTTCCATGAGTTTGGAGGAAAAAGCGGGACAGATGACCCTCGTGGCTGAATATGCGATAAAAGACAAAAATGATATCGGCAAAAAGGGGATCGGAGGCATATTGAGCGGCGGCGGAGGCTACCCCGTGCCGAATACACCCGAGTCCTGGCGACTGATGATCAATTCTTTCCAAAAGGAAGCTTTGGCGTCCAGAACCGGTATACCTCTTTTTTACGGGGTCGATGCGGTACATGGTCATAATAACGTTGAAGGAGCCGTGATCTTTCCTCACAATATCGGACTGGGAGCGTCCCGAAGCTCGGAACTTGTCAGGGAAACAGCGTTTATTACCGCACAAGAGATGCTCGGAACAGGGGCTAATTGGAATTTTGCGCCGGTGTTATCCTTGCCTCGGGACATGCGGTGGGGCCGGGTTTATGAATCTTTCGGCAATGACCAGGCGCTGGTTTCCGAGTTGGGGAGACACTATATTCTTGGTTTGAATGAAGCGGGCGTCCTGGCTACACCTAAGCATTATTTGGGGGAAGGTTTTGAGGAATGGGGCTCTTCGAAAGACTATCTCCTGGACCAGGGAGCGATAACCCTGAGCGAAGAAGAATTGTTAGGAGATAGTCTTGAGCCGTTCGAAAAAGCCGTTAATAGCGGAGCTATGAGTATTATGGTTTCCCGTTCTTCCTGGCAAGGCGTAAAAATAAGCGCCAATAAACGCCTTTTGACCAATATTTTAAAAGAGCATTTGAACTTTAAAGGTTTTCTGGTTTCGGATTGGGGGGCGATTGACCAGATTTCAGACAATGATTACCGCAATACGGTCGAGGCGATCAATGCCGGAATAGACATGGTCATGGTTCCGGAAAATTACGGAGAATTCATCGATAACGTGGTACGAGCCGTAAATAGCGGAGATATTCCCGAATCAAGGATTAATGATGCGGTGGAAAGGATATTGCGCGCGAAAAAATCGATCGGCTTATTTAATGTTTCGATCACGAAGCATCCCGATCCCGACGTTCTGGGAAATCCGGAACATCGTAATGTTGCCAGGCGAGCTGTCAGAGAATCATTGGTATTACTTAAGAATGAAGGCGTTTTACCGATAACAAAAGGAAAAAGCGTGATTCTCGCGGGAAGGGGCGGAGATGACGTGGGTCTGCAAAGCGGAGGTTGGACCATAGAATGGCAGGGCCGGGAAGGGAAGATACCCGGCGGCACGAGCATTCTGGAGGGACTAAGAAGAGAGCTACCCGACTGCGATATTACTTTTGAGGCGGAGGGAGATTTTATTATCCCCGAAAAGGCTGATATCGGCATCGCCGTTATCTCGGAGAAGCCATACGCGGAAGGCGCTGGCGACACCGAGAATCTTGGGCTGTCCGAATCGGACCGCAAAGTGATCGAATCGGTCAAAAAGCACAGTAAAAAGACGGTTTTATTGGTATTGGCCGGACGACCGCTCATAATCTCCGATGTGATAAATCAGGCCGATGCCGTGGTCATGGCCTGGCTTCCCGGTTCGGAGGGAGATGGGATAGCGGAAGTTCTTTCCGGTAAGTATGATTTTAAAGGCAAGCTGCCTTTAGCTTGGCCGAAATCGATGGAGGCCGTAAAAGAGAAGGGGGAAGATCCGCTGTTTGAATTTGGCTATGGACTTAATTACGGCTTACTAGTAGAAAATGAATTTTATGGAACGTGATCCGACCGGTAATAGCCTTTTTGTGAGCCGTTCCCGGACTCCATAGCCAATATACTAAAACAAAAACAACCGCTTCGCGGTCGCTTTTGTTTAGATTTTATGTTTTTCTATTTTGGTCGGATGTCCGTATTTAACGAGATTATATTTTTTTATTCTGGACCAGCCTTTGATTTGCTTCTCCCGGCTCATCGCTTCTTGTTTGGCTGGGAATTTTTCATAATAGATTAATTTAACAGGGCGCTTATTTTTTGTTGCTTGCACTTCTCCGCGGCAATGTTGCTTGTGTCGTTGTTTAAGCGCCTTCGAATGGCCCGTGTAAAATGAATTATCGGAACAGCAAAGGATATAAGCGTAATACATAAAATAAAAAATAGCCCTTCGGTTCGCTATCGCTCGCTCGGGGCCACCTCGATTGGCTGCTTAAAGTCGAAGTGCCTGCACTGAGCGAGGAGGAAAGTTAAAAAGGTAAATAGCCCCTCGGTTCGCTATCGCTCGCTCGGGGCCACTTCGCCTCGCTCGCTTTGAATAGTATTGTTTGTTAAGCAATCAAATTTTTTAGCACAAAGTGCCTGCACTGAGCGAGGAGGAAAGTTAAAAAGGTAAATAGCCCCTCGGCTCGCTATCGCTCGCTCGGGGCCACTTCGCCTCGCTCGCTTTGAATTGTATTGTTTGTTAAGCAATCAAATTTTTTAGCACAAAGTGCCTGCACTGAGCGAGCGAAGCGAGTCGAAGTGGAGATGGCGGGAGTTGAACCCGCGTGTAATAAGCATCTGTCGGCAATTTTACGAAGGTAGTCCGGTTTAGGGATTCGCCCGCCTTGTCAAAACCGGACAAAATCGCGGCGGACTAGTTTTCTTGAGTTTCACTTCAAAGGCGAAAACGACCTAAGGAGCTAGCCTAATTGATATGACACCGGTTGACGGTTATTAGGCGTCTCCGGACCGATGGTCGCGGCCGTTAGGCGGCGACGGGAGCAAAGACCGGCATGCTGAAAGCGAGCCGAGTCTTAGCTAGTACATTTTTTGCACTTATTGGTTTCAGGAAATTTTACGCGTTACCTGAATGCGCGCCCCGAATGCCAGCAGGTAAACTTACTATCGAAGCCCTGCATCCCCTATCACATTACGAATGTAGAATATAGGATTTTATCTTTCTTTTGTCAAAGACCTTATCTTGCGATCCATTTCACGTTTTTTTATGTCTGCCCGTTTGTCGTATTTCTTTTTTCCCCGGCCGACGCCGAATTCAAGCTTGATCAGATTATGTTTGGTGTACAATTTCATGGGCACGAGCGTCAGACCCTGTTCGCGCCTTTTTCCGATCAGATGGTCTATTTCTTTTTTGTGCAGCAGTAATTTTCGTGGACGCTCGGGTTCGTGGTTTTTGACCGTGCTCGCTTTTTTGTATAAGGGAATGTGCGCGTTAGTGAGGTAAAGGACCGGTAAACGTTCGCCGGCGCTTTTTACGGTAACGAAGGCGCCCTTTAGGCTTACATGCCCGGTTTTTACCGATTTAACCTCGTGACCGCGCAAAACCACTCCAGCCTCGTAGGTATCGGTAATTTCATAATCGAATTTCGCTCTTTTGTTGTAAGCTAACACCGGCATGTTTTTAATTTATCCTAATTTCCGGAATAATAAAAATTACTAATATATTTTACATTACTTTTTATATTTTGTCAATTTAAAAACAGATAAGACGCATAGTAATAAAAACCGCGTAAAAAAGATTGATTTTTCTCTGATTTTGTGTTAAACTAATAAGCAGAGGTGATAAAAGACGACTTAAAAATTAGAAAATTAAGGTCGTCTGTTTTATTAAGAATATAATTAAGGTAAATATATGTCCGGACACAGCAAATGGGCAACCACCAAGAGGAGAAAAGAGGCCGTTGACGCCAAACGGGGAGCGATTTTTACCCGGGTGGCGCATATTATTACGCTGGCGGCCCGCAAGGGAGGCGATCCCGAAAGTAATTTTAATTTGCGCATGGCCATGGAGAAGGCCAAGGGGGTCAACATGCCAAAAGACAATATCGAACGGGCGATCAAGCGCGGCACCGGCGAATTGGGGGGCGCGCAGATAGAAGAGCTTATTTATGAAGGCTTCGGTCCGGCCGGATCGCAATTTATCGTCAAATCCCTGACCGATAATAAAAATCGCAGTGCCGGCAATATCCGTCATTTATTCACTAAATACGGAGGGTCTTTGGGGGCGGTAATGTGGAGCTTCGAGCTCGCCGGCGTCGTTCGCATCGATAACGAAGAGACAAGGGCTAAAAATCTCGATTGGGACGGACTGGAGCTGGAGTTGATCGATGCTGGCGCCCAAGATATAAGAAAGGAAGAAGAGGGTGTTACCGTGGTTACCAAACCGGAAGATCTGCAGAGGGTAAATAAATTTTTCGAAGAAAAAAATATTACCGTCGCTTCCGCCGAAGCCGAGTATTTACCCAAGGAAGAAATTACGGTCAGTCCTGAAGACAAAGAGAAGATCGAAAATTTCATCGATGAGCTTGAGGACAACGAGGATGTTTCGGATTATTATCATAATATATCCAACGTTTAAAGGGATATCGAGTCGTGTATTGGCATCACGATTTATCGCGTTTAGTCTTGTTCGTTGATATTGGATATTAGATATCGGATATTATGCTACAGGGGTAAGTCGTCCTTGCTATATATTACCGTTTTTTCGGTTTCGGCCCGCGCGGGATAACAAAAAAGCATTTTTAATATCTAATATCCAATATCCGGTAGCCACCATGAATAAACATAAAAACTGCCATAAGCTAAACAGGATTTCGACCGCTGATATTATTCTCGGTATCGACCCCGGCATAGCTGATACCGGTTTCGGGGTCATAAAGAAAGATCGTGGCGGGTTTTTGTGTCTGGATTACGGCACCATCAAGACAGCGGCCAAAACCGAATTACCGGATCGCCTGGATATCATTAACCGGGAATTACGCGGGCTTATAAAAAAATATTCGCCGGCACTGGTTGCCGTGGAACAGCTTTATTTTTGCAAGAACGTAAAAACCGCCCTTGTGGTCGGACAGGCGCGCGGCGTCATACTTTTGACCGCCAGACAAAGTAATCTACCGGTCATGGAATTCACCCCTCTTCAGGTAAAGCAGGCCGTGTCAACTTACGGACAGGCCGCTAAGCTTCAGGTGCAGAGGATGGTAAAACTTCTGCTAAATTTGCCGGAATTGCCCCAACCGGATGACGCGGCGGATGCTTTGGCTATAGCGATTTGCGCGGCCAATACTTCACGTAATCTATAATTCGGAATTCATAACGACGCCTTATGGTTAAAAAATTAAAAATAGTTTTTATCTCTTCCGAGGTTTCCCCTTTTTCGAAAACGGGCGGATTGGCCGACGTTTCCCGGAGCTTGCCAAAGTCTTTAAAAAGATTGGGGCAAGACGTACTGGTTATCACCCCGCTTTACGGCATGGTAATCGACAAGGCGGCTCATAACCTGGAATTAGTTTACGAAAACGTTGATTTATACATAAATTCGAAGGACATTGTGCCGGTCAATTACTGGCGAGGATATCTGATGCCGGGTTTACCCGTGTATTTCATCGAAAACAAAAAATATTTTTCCAGGCGTAAATCCCTTTACGGGTCCACCCATGAAAACGCCCGTTGGATGGTTTTTGACGTGGCCGCCCTGAAACTTATTTCCCTTTTGAAATATAAAGCCCATATCGTCCATTGCCACGACCGCCAGACCGGGCTTGTCCCTTATTATTTAAAGACTAAATTCCAGTACTCCAAAACCCTGGAAAACGCCAAATCGATTTTTACGATCCATAATCTGGTTTTCCAGATGGGAATGAACTGGTGGGAGGTGCCGCTCAAGAAAAAGGATTACGGCCGGTCGCGCCTGCCGCACCTTGAGGACAAAAGTCTCGAATACATAAATTTCGCGAAACGGGCGATTCTCTCGGCGGACGCGATCAGTACGGTCAGCGAACAATACCGCGAGGAGATCATGACCCCGAATTTCGGCCAGGACCTGCATCGAATACTCAAGAACCGTGAAGATCGGCTTTTCGGCATCGTTAACGGCATCGATTATAAATCTTATAATCCCTATAACGACCCGGGACTTTTCAAAAATTACGATTATCGGACGGTCAGGCGCAAGAAGCTCAATAAGGAATATCTGCAAAAGAAGCTTAAATTAACCGTCGATCGGGAAATGCCGATAATCGGCCTTACCTCCAGGGTTACCTTCCAAAAGGGTTTTGAGCTCGTATGCCAGATACTGGAACCTCTCTTAGAGCTTGGCCTGGAAATAGTTATTATGGGGGACGGGGACAAGCAGTATATCCAGGCGCTTAAAAAATATCATAATAAGTATAAGAATAAAATAGTATGGCTTCCTTTTAACGACAACCAGAAGCTGGAAACCATGATCTACGCCGCCGCCGACATTTTCCTGCTTCCCTCCCATCACGAACCTTGCGGTATAAACCAATTGATCGCCATGCGTTACGGCTGTATTCCGGTAGTAAGGAGGGTGGGCGGCCTTACCGATACGGTAACGAATTTCGATAATTTTACGGGCGAAGGCACCGGCTTCAGCTTTAACGATTTTGACGCTTTCTCCCTGTTCGGAGCGATCATCCGGGCCCTGGAACACTATAAGAACAGGAAAGCCTGGCGCGATCTCATGGTCCGGGTAATGCAGGAGTCTAACAGCTGGAAAATACCGGCTCAAAAATATATCGCGCTATACCAGAAGGCGATGAGGATTAATAACAATAAAAAGAACAAAAAATAATTTAAACAATTCCGTGATCGGTTTATAATTTTTGAATAGTTTATGGCACATAAAAACATTAAACTTACCTGGTTGAATTTTCTGCACCTTTACCAGCCCGTTAATACGGACGAGCATATAATCAAAGAGGCGACCGAGATGAGTTATAAGAGGATCATCCGCGCCCTTGAGGAAAATCCAGCGATTAAATTCACCGTTAATATCAGCGGTTCGCTGTTCATACGCTGGAAAGACCTGGGATATGGCGATCTGATCGTCAGGATCGGCAAGCTTATTAAGCGCGGTCAGCTTGAGCTTACCGGTACCGCCTGCTACCATCCGATAATGCCGCTTATACCGCTTCTGGAAGCGGAGAGGCAGGTAAAAGAAAATGAAAATCTGTTAAAGGAAAATTTCGGTCCTGATTTCAAACCGCGGGGATTTTTTCTCCCCGAGATGGCTTATAGCCCCGCGGTCGCTAAGCTGGTTAAGCGCCTGGGTTATAAATGGCTTGTCCTGGACGAACTGGCGGTTAACGGCGCCTTGGGCAAGGTTGATACGAGCAGGGTTTATCTGGATAAAGCGACCGGGCTAAAGGTTGTGGTCAGGAACCGTAAACTATCGAACAGCTACGTGCCGGAAACGATCACGGGAATTCTCGCCGGCGACCGCAAAACTTTCGGCGATCAGGAAACCGATATTATAACTACGGCGACCGACGGCGAACTTTACGGACTCCGCTATATCGATCAGACCGGCGTTTTCGAAAAACTTTTGCGCCACAAAGACATAATTACGGAGACTTTTTCCGGATTTATAGCGTCCCATCCGAAAACGGAAACCATATCGCCTCCGCTTCACAGCTGGGAGACGAGCGAGAAAGAACTGGCCAAAGGCGAGCCTTTCAATCTCTGGCAGGAAAAAACCAATACGGTCCATAAAAAACTTTGGGGATTGGCGGCGATGGCCTATGAAACGGTTGAAAGCTTCAGGCATGATAAAAATTATCACTGGGCCCGGTGGCATTTGTCGCGCGGCCTGGCCAGCTGCACTTTCTGGTGGGCCAGTGCCAAGGATTTCCGCCTTTTAAGCCCTCTCTCCTGGAGCCCGGATGAGATCGAGCGGGGCACCAACGAACTAATACGATCGATCCGCACACTGGAAGACGAAAACAGCCGGGAAACGAAAATAAAAGCGGAGAAACTCTATATCGCCATCAAAAAAATGATCTGGGAAAGGCACTGGATATATTATTGGAAGAAAACATAACATTCATTCCTGATATCTTGAAGCCTATCTCTAAAGTCTAAAAATATATGAACAAAATCCTTCCCCTTTTTGACGAAAAATACGTTATCGGATTGTTAAAAGAAAAAGTATTACCCATGTATCCGGATTTTTTGGATATAAAAAGGGTTAAAATACAGCCTTATAAAAAATTGATCTGGGAAAACACCTATCATGTTGTGGTTGAATTTAAGACGACCTTTTTGACCAAGGACGGTAAAAGAAAAAAACTGCCGATTATCTGTTCTGCCCATTCGAGCGAACCAAGAAAGAATGTTTTTGAAAGCCTGGAGTTTTTATGGGGGCATGACTTCGGCCGGGGTTATCTGACAATTCCTCATCCCCTGTTTTATTCCGATGATTTCCGCGGGACCTTTTATCGCGGCGTGGAAGGAAAGAATCTTTACCAGTACATAAAAGAAAAAAAATTCAACGAGATCGAGACGATCGTTTCCAAGACCGCCCTTTGGTTCGTCAAGCTTCATAACCTTCCGACCGGCAAAGCGCGCAATTTTAACGAGGAAAACAGCCGGATCGCCACCGTCTATCCCGGCGTCCGCCATATTCTCTGGCGCGTCAAGGAAAATTTCCCCCAATACGAAGATGTTTTTACCAAGGCCTATAGGATATTCGATAACCGCGAAAAATCATTTTTTAAGTCGACCGACCGCCGCTGGCTCATACACGGCGACGCGCATCCGGAAAATATCATCAAGATGGGCAGTAAGAAGATCGCGGTTATTGATTTTACCGATCTTTGCCTGGGCGACTTCGCGCGCGATATCGGCGCCTTTACCCAGCAGCTTGAATATATGAGCAGCCGGAAGATCGAAGACCAGACTTATGCCGCCAGGATAAAGGATATTTTTCTGGACAGATATTTTAAAAATTCTCCGCGTCGGAAATTGAACGAAGATATCCGGAAAAGAATAGAGCTTTATTATTATTGGACCTCCATGCGCACGGCCACCTTTTTTCTGATCAAGGACAAGGCTGAACCGGAAAGAGCGGAAGCGATCGTCGACAAGATAAAGACATGGCTGGCCAGCGCAAAAGAAAATGTTCCCGCGCGTTATCCGAAAACAGAAGAATAAAATAAAAATATATGTTTATCGATCTCCAGATCCATTCCACTTATTCCGACGGCTATTTTACGCCCACGCAGTTAGCCGAATTCATGCGCCGCCAAGGCGTTAAGGTTGCCGCTTTGACCGATCACAATACCGTGGGAGGAGTGCATGAATTCGTCAATGCCTGCCGTCGTTACGGCATAAAACCGGTTAAGGGACTCGAGCTTTATTGCAAGTTCCACGGCCGCCGATTCAATATCCTGTGGTACAATTTCGATGAAACCGATCCGGAACTGCACGATATGCTGCGCCAAAGTCAGGAAAGAAGGCGCCGTTACGCCCGGGTCATGCTCTCTAAAATGCCCGGATTCAGGATAAATATAGATAAAATACTCGACAGGCATAATCATTACGTGCCGATAAACCATATCGTCGACGCTATTTGCGCCGACCATAAGAATTTAAGCAGGATGAAAAGGGAATTAAAAACCGATTTTCCCGGCGAAGGCGAGATTATCTCCAGGTATTTTCAGGACAAGAACATCGGAGTATTGAAAAACAGCCTGATCGACTTCGAACGGGTCATTGGTTTAAGAAAAAAAATCGGCGGTCAATTGATTTTGTGCCATCCAGCCAAAGGCGGCCATATCGATCGTGATTTTCTGGCAAGCCTTAAGAGCGAGGGCATGGACGGCATCGAGCTTATGTCGCCGCACCATTCTTACAATTCCATAATGTTAATCCAAAGACTGGCGCGCGAATTCAATCTTATCACGACCGGCGGTTCCGATTTCCACCGCATGGAAGGCAAGGGGTACAGGCTGCAGAAATCATGGGAATACTTCAAGATCGACGTCAAATACCTGCGTAAAGTCGATAAGATCATCGGATAAGCCGGATTAGAGGCGGGACGAACGGATCGTGGATGAAAATTCACGATTTTTTCATTTTTTATGGTATAATAAAGAGTATCAGTGAATTATTTCTTAAATTATGATAATCTCCGAAGATCGCTTAATCGAAAAGTGCTACGGCAAATCAGTGGAATTGTTATTAAGGAATTCGCACAAGTACGGTACCGCGGCCGCGTTACCGACGGATAAGGCCAAGCACAATCTTTATACCAATATTTTCGGCCGGGACGCGAGCATCTGTGTTTTGGGGATGGTCGCCTCCGGAGATAAAAAACTGCTGGAAATCGCCCGGACGAATCTTCTGACCTTGGCCCGGTACCAGACGAAATCAGGACAAATTCCCTCATCGGTTGATCCGGCCAAAGATAAAAAATTTTTTTATTTTCTCGGCAGCATCGATTCGACGCTGTGGTGGCTTATAGCTATCGATTTTTACGATCGCCATGCCGGAGACAAAGCGTTAAAATCGGGACTGTCCGCCAATATTAAGAAAGCCTTGATCTGGCTTTTTTACCAAGATACTAACGCTGACGGTCTTTTGGAGCAGGGCGAAGCGTGCGATTGGGCCGATAATATGCCCGCGAACGGGCGGACGCTTTATACTAATGTCCTTTGGTACCGGGCCTTGGAGCGCTTTGGTTTTGATCGGGAAAGAAAATTAGCTTCGGACGGACTTAACGCGCTTTTCCGGCCGCACGAGGCCAGCACCAAGCGTTCCCTGTTTTTCAGCCAGGATCGTTTTCATCGTTTGCTTGAGCTTCGGATCATGAAAAAATTGACAGATAACGTGCCTTATTATCTGAATTATATCGGCCATAAAAGCGCTTCCGACCGTTGCGACGTTTATGCTAATGCGCTCGCCATACTATTCGGCGTTGCTTCTCCAGCCAGAGCTAAGGCCATTATCCGCTGGTTAAGGAACAATAAGATAAGCCGGAAATATCCGGCTATCGTCTTATTCCCGCCTATCGAACAGAAGGATTATGACTGGAGGCCGTATATGGACGAAGAAAATAAGCCGTATAATTACCATAACGGCGGTATCTGGCCGTTTATCGGCGCTTTTTACGTCATGGCTTTGCGCAAAACCGGCCACCTCGATCTTGCCCGTAAAGAATTGGCGCGTTTAGCCGATGCCAACAGGATCAATAATTGGCAATTCAACGAATGGTTTCATGGTAAGACCGGCAAACCGATGGGGATGCACGGCCAGTCCTGGAACGCCGCCACTTTTTTGTTAACCTATCATTATCTTAAGGGCGATATCGTTTGGTAGATTTTTTATATTATGAAAATAGCGATTATTTCAAAATTATGGGAACGCTCCGATCCTTTTTCCACCGGAGGCACCGGCGCCGTGGTCGGAAACCTGGCCGAAGGTTTAGTTAAACGGGGGCACAAAGTAACCCTCTTCGCCACCGGCGATTCCAGGACTAGCGCGCGTTTAGTGCCGGGAGCGCTTCGCCCGTACGGAAACAAAAACCATTATTCGGAAATCCAGGAATTCGGCAATATCGCCAGAGCCTTCACCTCCTCCGGCCGTTTCGATATCATTGATTGCCACGTCGAATATAAGGGCTTGTTTTTCTCCCGTTTGGTAAAAACGCCGGTCGTGCATAGCCTCGAGTACGGCGAAATCTCGAAAGAAGAAACGGCCTTTTTGCGTGAACATCGCCGGGAAAATTTCATTGTGATCTCAAAGGCCATGGCCAAGCGCCTGCATTTTTTAAATACCGCCGGCATTATCAGCAATGGTCTGGATTTTTCGTTTTTTCCTTTTAACGAAAAACCTAAAGACTATTTTCTTTTTTTGGGTCGTCTTTCCCCGCAAAAAGGACCGGCGATTGCGATCGAAGCGGCCAGAAGTCTTAAGCTTAAACTTATCTTGGCCGGAAAAACAAGCCGGACGGACAGCGGCTATCTTGATAAATACGTTTGGCCGTATGTGGATAATAAAAGCATTATATACGCCGGCGAGGTCGGCTTTAAGAAAAAGATCGGACTTCTTAGAAATGCCCGAGCCGTCCTGCATCCGCATACCTACTTCGAAGCTTTCGGTTTAGTGCCGGTCGAGGCGCAGGCCTGCGGAACTCCGGCTATAGTTTATCCCGGCGGCGCCAGCCGGGAGATCATCGCGCCGGGCCGCACTGGTTTTGTTGTCAAAGATCTATCCGATTTAAAGAGGGCCATAAAAAAAATAGACAAGATCGACCGCCGCGCCTGTCGAGATTTCGTAACCGAAAAATTTCCCGTCGAAAGGATGATCGACGGATATGAAAAAGCCTACAAGAAGATAGTCGCGGATTCTGGAAAATAGAAAAAGCGGCTGTTTTTCCGGCTGCTGCCCCAGAGAATTTTCTCTATATTTAAGATCATATTAATAATAGTGCAAATAGTAATATGCCAATAAATAAAAAGGATTCCAGGATCCGCGTCCTTATGGCCGCGGCCGAAGTCGCCCCCTTCGTTAAGGTCGGGGGCCTGGGCGATGTTACCGGCAGCTTGCCCGTTGCCTTGAAAAAAATCGGAATCGACGCGCGGGTGATCATGCCCCTCTACGGCAGCATCGACAGGAAAAAATTTAAACTTAAAAAAATTTATTCCGGCCTGGAAGTGCCTTCGGGAAGGCTGCTTATTAAAATAAACGTCTGGCAGGCGAAAATTCCCGGTACCGCTGTCATCGCTTATTTTATAGACGCTCCGGAATATTTCGAATATAAGGATGTTTACGTATCCGGAGACAATTCGGAACGGTTTTTGTTCTTTTCCCTAGCCGCGCTTTATGCTTTGCCTGTTTTAGGTTTTGAACCGCAGATCATACATTGCCACGACTCGCACGTGGCTCTGATTCCGGATATCATAACGGTTTCAAATCTTGAATACTTAAAAGACCTGAAAACCTTGTATACGATCCATAATTTCAGCTATCAGGGAAAAACCAAACCCGTTACTCTTTCCGTCGGCAATCTTAACCGGCAATCGACCAAGTGCCTCTCTATCGACGCTCGCGACGGAGATATTAATTTCATGGTCCAGGGAGTGCTCATGGCCGATCTGGTAAATACGGTCGCGCCGACTTACGCGCGAGAGATCACTACGAGTTTTTACGGCGCCAACCTGGAAAACATCATCAGGCGGAGAAAGGAAGATCTATACGGTATTTTAAACGGCATAGACGTTAAGTTTTTCGATCCGGGTCGGGATAAATATATTAAACATAAATTCAACGTCCGTTCTCTAAATAAAAAAACCGCCAATAAATTATATCTTCAGAAAAAATTAGGCTTGCCGGTCGATAAGAATATCCCCTTGGCCGGAATGGTCACGCGATTGGCCTGGCAAAAGGGCATAGAGCTTTTCACGGAAAGGTTCGCCCGCCTCGACTGCCAGTACGTATTTTTGGGAACAGGCGAAGAAAGATACGAAAAACATCTGGCTTCCCTTGCCCGCCGCTATCCCGACAAGATCAGCGCTAACATCACTTTCGATATCGGCTTGGCCCAGGAAATTTACGCCGCTTCCGATATTTTTCTTATGCCCTCCCGCTACGAGCCTTGCGGCCTCGGGCAGATGATCGCTATGCGCTACGGCGCTTTGCCGTTCGCCCGCCGGACAGGCGGCATCGCCGATACCGTTACGCCCGAGGTCGGTTTTACTTTTAAAAACGTGGATGAGAATGAATTCTTCGCGTCCTTAAAGAAAGCGCTTAGGGTCTATCGCGACGAACCGAAAAAGTGGCGGCAGATGCAAACGCGCGCCATGAAAAAAGACTTTTCCTGGAATAAGTCGGCCAAGGAATATGTTAAGCTGTATAAAAAATTAATCAAGGAATGATTTTGAACTGGTTTTAAAAATTAAAAACCGCTCGAATTAAATTTGAGCGGTTATTTTCTTATTTTTCCGGTTTCTCCGGCTTGGGGGAGACTGTTTCTTTTTCGTAAATCCCATCGCGGCCGGGTTGGCCGTTTTTATCTACCAGGTCATAAAGAATTCTTTCGCAATCGCTTTCGTCGGCGTTTACGCCAACATAGAGGATAGTGGTTTGAGCCGGCGGCATTTTTGTTATCAATCCCCTAATATCCTGAGCTTCGTGCGCGGGCATGTCGTAGTCCACGTGCCAGAGATCGACGCGGCCGTCGCCATCCGTATCCACCCTGTATCTTGTCACTGTGACGTAAAAATATCCCGCCGCTCGCATCTCTTCAGCGACCGCCTTATCCGGCGTGTGGTGGTTGTTTATCTGCGGAAAGACATAAACCACATTCGATTCGCCTTTGCTTTTGTCGTACTTGGGCGGGGTAAAATTACCCTGTTCAGCGAAAGCCGTGGTAACAACAAACAGAACGGCGATCAGAGCGGCCAATGCTAATACGCTGATTTTTTTCATCTTTTCTCTCCTTCTGGGCGGTGTTCCCGGTTACGGGAACGGGTTAGGGGGTTAGGGTTAATGGGAAAATTTTCCGATTTTAAATTCGAAAGACCAGTACATTAGCTTTAATATGCGGACAGATCTTGGATCACGATCAGGCACTGACGTTTTCAGGTAAACATAGGAATTCAAGCTATTAAATCGCCTGACTTCCAGGATATTTTTATTAGCCAGTTTTTCCCAAAGGTATGAAAGCCAAAAGATCGGAGCTTTTAAAGGGAAGAAAATTAATTGCAGACAGTGATTACCGAACGATGTATCGGCGACATAAACAGCCAAAGGAAATAGCGACATAATAAGCGCAAAAGTCATAGTAAAATGAATCAAGAAAAGTAGGCTATACATAACCCCCCCCTTCCGTAATAAGGTAATATAAAATTTTTAAAGTTCTACAATGGTTTTAATTTTTTACCATATATTGTTTATGCCGTCAAGGTCTCTTGCCAAATTTTTTTGTTTAATCTATAATATTATTTAGTTAAGAAACTATATATATTCTTAACTTTTTTGATTATCGGTCCAATCATCGCCGCGAACAAGATAAGCGGGTATCGTATAATGGCTATTATGCGACCTTGCCAAGGTCGAGAAACGGGTCCGATTCCCGTTACCCGCTCAAATTCAAAGCCCCGGTCGCATCCGGGGTTTTGAATTTGGGTGTGGTTTTCGGTAATCGGACCCGCTTGATAGTAGATTTTAAAACAACCAAATTTTAAAATTTATTTAAATTTCTAAAAATCATCCGACTCGTACTATGATGTTGTGAGGCTTTCGCCCCTCCGATTCCCGCCTGCCCCGCAAAGGAGCGCGAGCGACTTAGGCGGGGTTACCCGCTCATAAAGAAAGCAATCCCTTATCGGGACTGTTTTTTTCGACAAAAAACAAAAAGCGCGAATATTTTCGCGCTGTTTTTTTACGGGTTAATATTTGTCAATAAACCAATCCAGGATTTCGTGATAGTAGCGGTATTTTTTGAAAGTGATATGGCAATAGCCGTGCATTTCCGCAAAAAGCTTATCGTGGTCGTTTTCCCCGTAATAAGCCCGAAGACAGGCGATCAAGAGTCCGGTTCTGTCGGCGCCGGCGCGGCAATGGACCAACATCGGCCCGGGCAGGGATTTAATATCTTCTATAACCCGTTGGATTTTTTCGGCACTTAAATTTTCGCTGGTAAATCTGAACTCTCTGTGCGTCAGTCCGGATTTTTTTATCATCGCCCGAGTCGGGGCATCAACGGTTCCCAGGGTAATGATTGTTTTCAATCCGAAATTTTTCAGGCGGGGAACAAACCTTGCGCTAACCCGGCCGCTACGGTAAATGATCTTATTTAGCGGAAGACCGCGCACCGGATCAATATTGGGTGGAAAAGCGCCCCGATGCGATTCGCCGTAGAGCAAGTTTTCCGCCACGCATCTTTTTAGGTAGCACCTTTTTTGAACGCCGAGAGGATTCTCGCCGGTTTTGTCTTCCCGGGAAATAAGCGCGCAGGAGCAGAGAAGACAAACAATAAATAAAAGAACTAAAAATGTTTTCATGTCAGCCTCCAAGGTAAAATACGGGGGAATCTTTTGCCTTACCTTACCATGAAAAATTACTTGAGTCAATTATGGAGATTTTTTAGTTGTCGTTATCCAAGCTTGACCTTTTATCCGTAATAATGTATATTAATAACAGAATTAACAGAAATAACATTAAAAATCATGCGCAGAACCTGGCAAAGGGCTAAGCCGAAAATAGAAAAAAAATTCAGGGTTAATCAGCAGATCCGCGTACCGGAGGTTTTTTTAATTGACGAGGAGGGCGAAAATGTCGGCGTGGTACCGTTTCGGCAGGCCGCGGACATGGCTATAGAAGCGGAGCTTGATCTTGTTGAGGTCAATCCTACGGCGGAGCCGCCGGTCGTGAAGATAATGGATTACGGACAATTCAAATATGAAAAAGAGAAAAAGGCCCATAAACAGAAAGTCATGCAGAAAAAAGTCGACACAAAAGGCGTGAGGCTGTCGGTTCGCATTAGCGAACACGACCTTAAACTTCGGATCGACCAGGCCGTAAAATTTCTCCAGAAGGGGCACAAATTAAAAATAGACTTGATCCTCAAGGGCCGGGAAAAAGCCCATCCGGCCAAAGCGGTCGAAATTATAAATAATTTCGTAGCGGAAATAGAAAAAATAGGCGGTTTAAATATAATTAGGGAACAAGACTTGACAAAACAAGGGGGAAGGTTTATAATGATTATCGTAAATAAGAAAGATTAATATTTACCAAAATCCAGGTAAAATAGCCTGTTTTTTATTATAAGAAAATTTTATCTGACAAGGATTCGTAATTTTTAAAAATATGCCAAAAATTAAAACCCATAAAGCGACCGCTAAAAGATTTACTCTAACTAAAGGCGGAAAATTAAAACAAAGAAAGGCCGGACAAGACCATTTCAACGCGCGTGAATCCGGCAATACCAAGCGAAATAAACGGCGGGATATAGATACTCACAAAACTCTCGTTAAAACTATTAAATCATTAATATCTTAGGTTTTAATTTGCGATTAACGATTGGGATGTTTACTGATCATGTACGGACTCTTAATCTAAATTTAAAACCCGGAATTTTTATATGCCTAGAGTAAAAAGGGGCACAAGCCATGTTAAGGGGAGGAAAAATTTATTAGCCAAAACCAAAGGGTACAAATGGGGCCGGAAAAACCTTATTAAGAGGGCCAAGGAAGCGACCGTGAAGGCGGGAGTGCACGCTTATGCCGACCGGAAGAAGAAAAAGCGGGTAAATCGCGGTCTTTGGAATATTAAGATCGGCGCTTTTGTTAGAAATGAAGGTTTGAGTTATTCTAAATTCATGAATTTCCTCAAAATCCATAAAATAGAACTGGATAGGAAAATATTAGCGGATTTTTCGGTTAATAATAAAAAAGTTTTAGCCGGCATCATTGAAGAAGTCAAAAAATAATCCACTTGACTAATATTAATAATCATGATATAATTAGTTCTATATGGAATTATTTAAAATATTACAGATTATTATCGCCGTACTATTGATCGCGGTCATTCTTATGCAAAACCGCGGCGGCGGACTATCGGGCATATTCGGCGGCGGAAACAATATCTATATGACAAAACGCGGCTTTGAAAAAAAGATTTTTGTCGCTACTATAGTTTTGTCCGTGTTATTTTTTTCCGTCTCATTGCTGTCGGTCCTCTAAATATCTATTTCTCTTCAATATAAATATTACGAACTTTTAGCCGCTCAGGCGGCTTAAAGAGTTAAATTAAATCTGTTTTGGATCGTGATCATTACGGCTTCTTTTAATTTAATGGCAAAAAAATCGAAGACTCATCTTCTAAAAATACACTCTTTAATTTTGAATTTTTTTTCAAAATTAGCTTTTTTCCGCAAGCGAAAGAAAGAGGTTGATTTTGATAACGGACGCAAACAATCAGAGCTTGATAAAAGGCTGGTTTTTTCGCTATCCAAATCAAGGATACCCAGCTTAAGACAATTAAGTTATATCAATAATTATCTTACTCCCAAAGAACGGTGGATTATAATATTTTCCGCGTTGATCATACTGGGAAGCCTTTTTACCGCCGGTTATAAATTTTACGCCACTCATTTGCATGTGGTGCCGGTAAAAGGAGGGAAATATATAGAGGGTCTTATCGGCGCGCCAAAGAACATCAATCCGCTTTATGCCGGCGTTAATGATGTCGATAATGATATCGTCCACCTGGTCTATTCGGGATTGTTCAGGCGGGATAAAAGCGGAGCGCTCGTAAAAGATCTGGCGGCCGATTACGAGATAAGCGAAGACGGGAAAACTTATACTTTTTCCCTTAAGCCGGATGTTCGCTGGCACGACGATGTTCCATTGACCGCGGATGATGTTATTTTTACTTTTAACGCCATTAAAGACGCTCAATATAAATCGCCATTAAGATCCGGATTTATCGGAGTTAACGTAGAAAGAATCGACGATCATCGGTTTAAATTTATTTTAACAGATCCGTATGCCGCTTTTTTGGATCTTTTAACCTTCGGTATCATGCCGGTCGATATTTGGTCCCAAATTCCACCCGAATCGGCCAGTCTGTACGGACTTAACCTAAAGCCGGTCGGATCCGGTCCTTATAAATTCTTAAGTCTTGTCAGAGACGAGAAAACCGGCGCCGTCAAAGAATATAATCTGGCCGTTAATGAAGATTATTACGGTGTAGCGCCGCGGATCGATATCGGTTTTCGTTTTTTCGCCAGTTTTGAGGAGGCCGTAGAGGCGTTAAATAATAAAGCGATCAACGGAATCAGCTATCTGCCCAGAGAGAACAAGGAAGATATTATTACCCCGAAAACCTACAATTATCACAAGTTATATCTGCCGCAACTTACCTTGATATACTTGAACCAAAAAAAGAATCCGGCTTTAGGCGATAAGGCCGTGCGTCAGGCGTTGTTTTATGCCATCGACAGGAACGGCATTATAAATGATGTTCTTTCGAGCGACGCTTATTCGGTAAATGGTCCCATATTACCCTCCAGTTTCGCGTATAACGAGACAATCGAAAAATACGAGTATAACCGGGAAAAGGCCGGTGAGCTTCTGAATAATACGGATTGGAAATTAGTTGAAATTACGGAAGAAACCATCGCGGAGGCCGAGATCGATAAGGAATCATCCGATGAAAAGATCAGGCAAAAAGCGGAAACGATCCTTTCTTTGGGACTGGGCAAGTGGCGCCAGAAAAACGATGAATGGCTAGTAATTTCCCTGGTAACCGTGGAAAGAGGCGAAAATCAGAGCGTCATAGAACTTGTGAAAAAAAATTGGGAGGAGGCGGGAGTTAAAACCGTGCTCGAGGTTTTGCCGGCTAAGCGGATACAGACCGAGGTTATTAAGCCCAGAAATTTCGAAGCTTTATTTTACGGACAAGTCGTCGGCGCCGACCCCGATCCTTACGCGTTCTGGCATTCTTCACAGGCGGTCGAAAACGGATTTAACGTGGCCGATTACACCAATAAAGAAGTCGACCAGCTTCTTGAAGACGCCCGGATAATTTCCGATCAAGGATCCCGTCGGGAAAAATACCGGAAGTTCCAGGAGATTATTTCCGAAGAGGCGCCGGTCATATTCATGTATTCCCCGGTCTATGTTTATATTCAGGATAAAAGCGTCAACGGTTTCGAGGTTATCGATATTTTATATCCCTACGATCGTCTTTCTAATATACATGAATGGTACTTAAAGACCGGCAAAAAGCTTATCTGGCAATAACGAGTTTTACTATCAAGGCACATTATCTTATTTTACCGGCCGAAGTGGTGAAATCGGTAGACACGCATGGTTCAGAGCCATGTGGGCGCAAGCTCGTGGAGGTTCAAGTCCTCTCTTCGGCACAATCAATTTCGTGCGATTTTCCATAAGGAAAATAAAATCAAAGTTTGGCCGCTCTTAGTCTCCTCCGCGAAGCGGCCGAGAAATAATATCTTAAAAATAAACAGGTTGTTTAAACCAAATTTTTTTGATGTTTTAATGATCAAAGATCATTTTTAATAAATTATTCGAGAATAATCAACTAACAATTATGATTAAAAAATATAAACCATTATCCCGGCGGAAACCTATCCGGTCCGGAATAAAAAGTTCAGCTTCGGCCAATAGCCCGAGAACAGAGGCCGTGATCGCCGGCCAGCCAAAACGGCAATTCCCCGTCGAAACAAAAACGACCTACGAGAAAGGAAAGCTGCGTGTTATGGCTTTGGGCGGCCTGGAAGAGGTTGGGCGTAACATGACCCTGGTCGAATATGATAACGATATCGTTATCATCGATATGGGTTTGCAGTTTCCCGAAGAAGACATGCCGGGCATAGATTATATAATTCCCAACATCTCTTATCTGGAAAAGAAAATGGATAATATCAGGGGCGTTATCATTACCCATGGCCATATGGACCATATCGGCGGCATACCGCACATTATGGGGCCGATCGGCAATCCGCCCATGTTCATGGGAAAGCTGACCGCCGGCTTAGTGCGGAAGAGATGCGAAGAATTTAATAAGTGCCCCAAATTGAATATTTCGGAAATAGACGAAAATACCCGCCTGCCCCTAGGCCGGTCCTTTCGGATAGAGTTTTTGAGAGTTAACCATTCCATACCCGATTCTTTCGCGATTATCGTCCATACTCCCCTGGGGGCCGTGATCCATACCGGCGATTTTAAGATAGACTACTCGCCCGTTAACGATAAACCGGCCGATTTGAACCGCATCGCTCAGATCGGCGGACGGGGCGTGCTTATGCTTTTGGCGGATTCCACCGACTCCACCCATCCCGGTTATCAGGTTTCCGAATCTTCCATCGGCGACGAGATCGATCGCTTGTTTGAAAGTCTAACCGGAAGGATAATAATCGGCACTTTTGCCTCTCAACTTTCGCGTATCCAGAAAATATTCGATTTGGCCGCCAAACACGGTCGAAAAATATATCTGCAGGGACGCACCATGAACAATAACGTTGAGATCGCCCACGGGATAGGTTATCTTAAATTCAATCAGCGCATTCTGATGAGCGAGGGGGAGCTTAAACGCCTTCCCGATAATAAAGTATTGATCCTGGGCACGGGCGCCCAGGGAGAATCAAATGCCTTTCTGGTCAGAGTAGTAACAGGCGAGCATCGTTCGATCACCCTTAAATCCGGTGATACCGTGATATTCTCTTCTTCGGTGATTCCCGGCAACGAACGCAGCATCCAGAGCCTTAAAGACATGGTCGTGCGTCAAGGCGCGCGGGTCATTCATTATGAAATGATGGATGTCCACGCCGGCGGTCACGCTAAGCAGGAAGACCTGAAATTAATGATGCGGCTGCTCAAACCAACATATTTTATGCCGGTCGAAGGCAACCATTTCATGCTCCGGACCCATGCCGATCTGGCGGAACAGGTCGGTATTCCGAAAGAAAATATTTTTGTGGCCGACAACGGTCAGGTGATAGAATTTATCCGTCAGGAAAACCGCACTATCGGAAAGCTGACGAAAGAAAAAGTACCCACTGATTACGTAATGGTTGACGGTCTCGGAGTGGGAGATGTTTCCAACATTGTTCTCCGTGACCGGCGGGTGATGGCGGAAGACGGCATGATAGTGGCGATCGCGACGATCGATTCCAAGACCGGCGACCCGATCGGTAACCCGGATATTATTTCCCGGGGTTTCGTTTATATGAAAGAAAATCGCGATCTTATAGAGAAAACCAGGATGAAAATAAAGAAGATCGTCAAAGACCATGATACCCGGACGCCGGCGGATGACGATTACATTAAAAATAAAATTCGGAATGAAATCGGCCAATTCCTTTTTTCTCAAACCAAGCGCCGACCCATGGTTTTGCCGGTGGTCATAAAAGTGTAAACGATTTAACCTTTTTAAGAACCGATCCCTCCCGGGATCGGTTTTTGTTTTATCGGTTTTTAACCGAATTATAGCCTTGACCAGCCGTGTTTTACATGTTATATTATTTAAGTCGTTTTCATGGGCCAACATAAATAAAATAAGCTCAAAATTATAAATTACTATAAATTCCATAAAATAAATAATTCTCAAAATAAAGGAAAAAACAGGACCATACTTTATTTGGGCGCAACTTTTTTATTATACGCGTTTAAGACTGTCGCCGTAATATGGAGTTTAGCGGCGGCTTTTTCCGTGATCATCCTCAAACCAGTGAATTATTTTTTTAAATTTTTTTTCTATAAATTTTTAGTTAAAGGTTACGGGATTTATTTGGCGTTCATTAAAAGAATGGGATGGAGAGATCCCGCGAACGAGCTATTGTCCTTCGTCTTCAGTCAAAAACTGGTGCATATTTTCGTTTTTTTGATAGTTTTATCCCTGGTTTTCGTTAACCTGAGCTCTAAGACCAGGGCCTATGATCTTAATGCAGGAGCGCAAGATACTATTTTAGCCGATCTTATAAAAATGGACTTTAGCGTGGACGAAGCCGATGAACGGCTGGTAATCGAAACCTTTGATCAGGAAGCCGATATTTCTCCGGTACAACAATCGTATCTTGATAATTTAGGCTCCTTCCAGCCGCAACCGAAAGTCGTGGTAGACGGTGAATATGAAGACGATGACGGAGGAGAGATACCGACAATTCAGGATGGTTCGGCCATAGTAAAACCGGAGATCGCCTCAACGAAATTAACCAAGAGAGCGAGAAAGGAGAACGTGGATTATACCGTTAAACCCGGAGACACGATCAGCACCATTGCCGAAGAATTCGAAATAAGCGTCAGTACGATCCTTTGGGAAAACGATCTTAACGCTTACAGTATAATCAGGCCAGGAGACAAGCTTGTGATCCTCCCTCAAAGCGGTCTTACGCATAAAGTTTTAAGCGGTGATAGTATCGGCAAAATAGCTCAAAAGTATGAAGTGGAAGAAGAGACCGTTATAACATCCAATAAATTAGCGGCGAACGCCAAGCTGACCGTCGGGGATAAATTATTCATTCCCGGTGGCAAGAAAGCCGCTTATGTGGCGAGCAAGCCGAAAACCTATACTGGATTTTCAGCGATCAAAGAGCTGGTAACCACCCCCAACGCCGCTCCGACCGCCGGTAATAAGATGAATTGGCCCACAGTGGGTCATCGTATTACCCAGTATTATACATGGAAGCATTACGCGGTTGATATAGCCAACAAAACCGGCACGCCGATATACGCCGCCGATTCCGGCGAAATTGAGGTGGCAGGTTGGGGAACGGGTTACGGCAATCAGATACTCATCGATCATGGAGGCGGAAAAAAGACCCGGTATGGCCATATGTCGAAGTTTTACGTGAAAAAGGGCGATAAAGTAACCAAGGGGCAGGCTATCGGAGAAATGGGTTCTACCGGATGGTCCACCGGCCCGCATCTGCATTTCGAGGTGATCATTAACGGCGTTAAGCAAAATCCTTTGAATTATATAAAGTAAGAATTAGGGCGCGGAATTCTGGTTTCGGAATATCCGGCAATCCGATTACCCGTCCTTTCGTTATATGTTGCACATCATATTAGGCATGGTAATGATCGCGGTCGGCGCCCTGCTTGTCGCCAAGTCGGAATGGATGTTAAATAACTTCGGGCGCATGGAATGGTTCGAATTGCATATGGGCGGAGGCGGTTCCCGGATGGGGTACAAGCTTATAGGTTTGGCAATAATTTTTTTGGGCATTTTGTTTTTTACCAATATGATCGGCGGATTTCTTACTTGGGTATTATCTCCGCTTTTCCGGTTTAACACTTTTTAAAGATTGACATTGTTATTTGTCTGTGCTAATGTTTAATTGAATAAACCTATCAAGATCTTTACAATTACGGGGGGTACAATGGAAGAAAAAAACAAAACCAGAACAGTAAGGCTTATTGATCTTCATTTTTTAAGCATCCGGGAGATTATTTTTGCGGCAGTGATTTGTTTCACGCTTTCCGCCGGGTTGGTGGGCATGTCGTGGAATAAGCTTTACGATTATGAAACCGACACCACTGTCGATGTCGGCAAAAAGATATTCAGTGAAAAAGAGACGGAAATAATTAACCGGCATGGACGGATAGTAGACGGGAAATACATCGACAATGATTATGAAACCAAGCGGTTCGGTTTCGCGCTGTTCGCGGGCGTTGTCTTTGCCTGGATATATGCTATAGCCGAATTTATACGGAAATACAGGACAAAAGTAGAGATCAACAACCCGGATAAGGCCAAAAAGGATGCCGCCGCCCTTAAAAAATGGGCAGAAATAGAAAATTATCTTAAGCGCGTGCCTTTTTGGAAAAGGATTTTAATAAGATCGGGCTCCGGGACTCCGGTTTACTGGTTATATATTTTTATGATTATCCTTATTTTTGTTACTTTCGTGATTTTATGATCAAGCTTGGGGCTCGAAATATCAAGCCCCTTTTTTTTACTTAATTAATTTAGTTCGGATTTTAAGGTAACTTGTGGCGGTTCCGAGGGTGTTTCCGGATGACCCGGCGAATTCCAAGGTGTTATTTTAAAATTTTATAGTTATTATTATTCGGGCCAGTAGCTCACCTGGTAGAGCGCCTGCTTTGCACGCAGGAGGTAGCGGGTTCAAGTCCTGTCTGGTCCACATTTTAAGAAGCAAGTTAAAAACAGGGAGGGATATATAATGAAAAGAAATAAATTGACGACTTTTCCGGTAGAATTTTTGCACTTTGATACTTATATGCAGACGATCAGAAACAGCGTGGGAACGATGATGTTCCGTAACGCGTATCTCTTAAAAAAGCGGGGGCAAAAGAACGTGATAGTCGACGCGACCGAAGACGGCAACATCGCCTGCGCTTTTTACGTGTCTTCCGTTCTTTTTTTGTTCGGCATGATCGGAGAGAAGCATTTGACGGTCAAAAGTACGGTGGTCGACATGGAGAAATTCGGCTGGATAAAGATTAAACGCCCCCGTGTCGGGAGCGTAATTATTTGGGGGCCAAAACACCAAACGAGCGGCCGCATAACCCGGCACATAGGATTCTATATCGGCAAAAGAACGGCCATTAGCCACCGGGATGATACCCGATCACCCCGAGAACATCATTGGCTTTATAAAGACGAGGGCGAGACCAGAAAAGTCGAAGCGATTTATTGGCACCCCTATTGGGATCTGTGTCTGGGAAAAATCTGATTAGAGAAAGGAGATAGAAATGCCGTTATCGGAACCGCATCCGAAAAACTGCACCTGCGGGGAGTGCCTGCCTCGGCCGTCCTATTGGAATGGCGGCAGCCGTGAGAAATATGACGATGAGTTTCGCCGTAGAATCGCGGCAGACAGAAATAATACCCCTTATGACGGCGATGCCGCCTGCGCCAACGACCCTTAAAAAAAGGATAAAACCGGACCTATATCCCGGTTTTTTTTATTGATTTATTGGGATAAATAGGGTAATATTATAATAAAGAATATGCCCAAAATAAAGGAAAAATTCATGATCATCGACGGGAATGCCATCATCCACCGGAGTTTTCATGCCCTGCCGCCAACCATGGCCACTAAAACCGGGGAGATGGTCAATGCTGTTTACGGATTCGCGACCGTGCTTATAAAGGCCATACGGGAAATCCGGCCCGATTATGTCGCTCTAACCCTGGATAAAAAGGGACCGACTTTCCGGCATGAAAAATACAAAGAGTATAAGGCCGGCCGGGTCAAGGCGCCGGATGAACTTTATAAGCAGATCCCGCGCGTCAAAGAACTGGCCCGGGCCTTTAACATTCCGATTTTCGAGCAGACCGGTTTCGAGGCGGACGACCTCATAGGCACGCTCGCGGCTAAAACCGATGAATCGATTGAAAATATCATCGTTACCGGCGACATGGACGAGATGCAGCTTATTGACGATCACACGAAGGTTTATAAGCTTGGACGGGGACTCCAGGACGCGAGCCTCTATGACGCGGCCATGACAAAGTCGCGTTACGGTTTCAGTCCGGAACAAGTTGTTGACTACAAGGCTTTGGCCGGAGACGCAAGTGACAATATTCCCGGGGTGAGGGGAGTCGGCGAAAAAACCGCCCTGGGCCTGCTCGATAATTTCCGCAGCTTAGATGGAATTTACAAAAATATAAAATCAGAAAAAATAAAAGACCGGGTGCGCGGACTTCTGCTCGAACACAAGAGCGATGCTTATTTGTCCCAGGATCTCGCCACCATCAAACGCGACGTCCGGCTCGATTTTTCTTTGGAAAAATTGCGTTTCGGAGATTACGATAAAGAAAGCATCGTTAAATTATTATCCGAACTCGAATTTAAGTCCTTGTTGCCGAGAATACAGAATCTTTTCGCCCGGGAAGAGGAGAAAATGCCGGAGCAAAAACAGGGAGTGATTACGGACAAATTCGAGCGTAACGCCAGGCTTTTTAGATATACACTGGTCGACGATGATAAAAAATTCAGCGTTTTTCTGGCTAAAATCAAAAAACAAACCAGCTTTGCTTTTGACACGGAAACTTCCGGTTTCGATCCTCTGACAGCCGACCTTCTGGGTATGAGCTTTAGCTGGAAAGAAGGGGAAGCTTATTATATCAATGTTAAAGGTAGCGGCGAAACCAACCTGTTTAATTATAAAAACAATCGCCAGCCCCAACACCCCTGGATCGATAAATTAAAATCTATTTTGGAAAATCAGAAAATTAAAAAATACGCGCATAACGGCAAATTCGATTTAAGGGTAATGCGCGCCCAGGGCATCGATATAGCCGGATTGGAATTTGACACTATGGTCGCTTCATATCTTTTGAATCCCGGCAGCCGCCAGCACGGGTTAGACGCGGTTGCTTTCACCGAACTTAAACACGAAAAAATCAGCAAGGACGATCTGCTCGGCAAGGGGAAGGAGCGGATCGGTTTTACTGAAGTCGCTACTCCGAAACTCAGCCTTTACTCCTGCGAGGACGCTGATTTTACCAAGCGCTTAGCCGAAAAACTGCGTGTTGACCTTAAAAAACAGAAATTAGACAAGTTATTCGCCGAAATCGAAATGCCCCTGGTGCCGGTTTTGGGAACAATGGAAGATAACGGTTGCCTTTTGGACAAAAAATTTTTGGCGGACATGAGCAGGTCTATGGCCAAGAAAATCTTATCCCTGGAGAAAAGGATACACAGGGTCGCCGGCATCGAATTCAACATAAAATCCACTCAACAACTCAAAGAGGTTTTGTTCGAAAAACTGGAAATTTCGGCCCTGGGCCTTAAGCGGACCAAGACCGGTCTTTCAACCGCCGCCGACGAACTGGATAAGCTTAAAGACCAGCACCCGGTCGTTCCTTTAATTCAGGAATACCGGGAATTGACCAAGCTGGCCTCGACCTATATCGATGCTTTGCCCGAACTTATCAATAAAAAGACCGGCCGTCTGCATACGAGCTATAACCAGACGGTAACGGCTACCGGGCGTCTTTCCTCGTCTGATCCGAATCTCCAGAATATCCCGATCCGGACAGACCTCGGACGGGAAATCCGCAAGGCTTTTATCGCTTCTCCCGGATATCTTCTTTTGGGACTGGATTATTCCCAAATAGAACTCAGATTAGCGGCTTCTATGTCGGGAGACAAGAAGATGATCGCAGCTTTTAAAAACGGAGCGGATATCCATACGGCTACGGCCGCCGAGATCAATCAAATAAATCCCGAAGCGGTCGACTCGGCTCTCCGACGGGAAGCTAAGGCCATAAATTTCGGAATACTTTATGGCCAGGGACCGCATGGACTGTCGCAGGCGGCGGATATCCCGTATGCCCGCGCCCGGGAATTCATTGAACAATACTTCGCCGTTTATACGGGCGTAAAAGAGTTCATTGATAGTTCCATCGCCGAGGCGCGTGAGCGAGGCTTCGCGGAAACCATTTTTGGCCGCCGCCGGTTTTTGCCGGAAATTAATTCCTCGGTTATGATGGTTCGCGCCGGCGCCGAGCGGATGGCGATAAACACGCCTCTGCAGGGTACGGCGGCGGACATGATCAAGGTCGCCATGATCAAAACGCAGGACCTGATAGAAAAAGAATATGCTGAAAAAGACGAGGTGCGCATGATCATGACCGTGCACGACGAATTGGTATTTGAAGTTAAAAAGGATAGAATAGAAGAAGCGGCTTGGAAAATCAAGGATATCATGGAGAACGTGGTAAAATTAAAAGTGCCGGTAGTCGTCGACGTTAAGATTGGGGCGAACTGGGGAGAGATGACGGATTCGCGATTTTAGATTTGCGATCGTCGATTTTTTAATAATTTTTTATATGTCAATATCCAAACAGAAAATCAACGCCATCTTAGAAAACAAGAAAGTCGCCATTCTGGGCCTGGGCCTGGAAAATTTCGCATTGGTAAAATTTTTGATCAAAGAAAAGGTTGCCTGTGAATTGACGATTTGTGATTCGCGCGAAGAGAAAAAACTCGGAGAACGATACCGGGAAATCAGCGTCCTTGCCGGAAAGAGATCTAAAATATCCGTAAAATGGCGTCTGGGCGGCAAATACGACCGAGGTCTCGGACAATACGATCTTGTCATGCGTTCACCCGGTTATCCTATGTGGAGTCCGGCGCTCTCCGAGATCGTATCCGGACGCATAATTTCTTCCCGGCGCGGCAGCTTAAAGCTAAAAGAAAAAAGCCGGACGCTTCTTACGAGTCCTATGCAGCTCTTTTTCGAACTTTGTCCGACCAGGAATACGATCGGTGTAACCGGTACTAAGGGCAAAGGCACGACCGCGAGCTTAATTTATCATATTTTCAAAACCGCCAAAAAACGCGCCTGGCTTTTGGGTAATATCGGCGTAGCGCCTTTCGAGTTTATTTCCAGGATCAAGAAGAACGATTGGGTCGTTATTGAATTATCAAGTTTTCAGCTCGAAGGTCTTGTTATAAGTCCGCGCATAGCGGTCATTACGAATTTTTATCCGGACCACCTTTTTCCGGCTGATCCGAATAACCCGAATTACCACAAAACCCTTAACGATTACTGGCGCGCCAAGATGAATATCATGGGATGGCAAAAGATCAATAGCGTGGCGATCATCAATAAAAAATTGAAAGACCGGGAACTTCATTACGGTTATGGGAAAAAAGTATTTTTTACGGCCTCCAACCTGGAAAGCGTTCTTCCGGGCGATCACAATAAGGAAAATATCGGAGCGGCGGTGGCAGCGGTCCGATACGGAAAGATAAGCAAAGAGGTCATTGCCCGGGCCGTAAAGTCTTTTTCCGGTTTGCCGCACCGTTTGGAAAAAATCAGGATCGTTGACGGCGTTTGCTATTACAACGACAGTTTCGCCACCACTCCGGCGGCGGCCATAACCGCTATCAATTCCCTTTCTTTCCCGATAGTGTTGATCGCCGGCGGAGCCGATAAAGGCGCCGATTTTACGGAATTAAGCCAGCTCATCAAGGCTCGCGTGAAATTCACGGTTCTTCTCGAAGGTAAGGGCACTCCCAAGATAAAGAGCGCCCTTTTGTCCGCCGGTTATCCGGCGGGCAAGATCGAAATTGCGGACAGCATGCATTCCGCGATGGGTTTATCCAAGGGCGTGGCTTCGCCGGGCGATATCGTGTTGTTATCTCCGGCCTGCGCGAGCTTCGGGATATTTAAGGATTATAAGGATCGGGGAGAGCAGTTTAGGGCGGCGGTTAGAAAGCTTGGGTAAAATCGGATAGAGTTTGTTGCATTTCGGCATAAATCAAAGGTAAATAAATGTATTAAGTATATAGTATTTAGTGTTAAGCGGAAACCGACCCCGATGCTTATATCGGCTGTACCTGCTTAATATTTAATACTAAATACCAGATACTTAAAATATGATCATATTCCTCTACGGCTCCAATACTTACAAAAGCCGGCAAAAATTGAACGAATTAAAAGATAAATTCCGCCGGGAAGTCGATCCGGGAGAAAGAAGTCTGTCCGTGATCGACGGAGAAAGGGCCACGGTCGATAAGATCAACGAAGGCGTTAAGGCCTCTTCCCTTTTTACCCGCAAGACCATGGTGATCGTGGAAAATATTTTTTCCAACAAAAGCCAGGTGATCCTGGACGGAATCCATGAATATCTGAAAAAGCAGTTTACGCTCGCGAAAAAGATAAAAGAGGCGGTGGTAAAAGAAGATGCCGGTAATATTATTATTTTTTGGGACAACACGACCGGCGAAAAACTAGGCAAGAATAAATTATTCCTGCTTTTGTCGAAAGAACGGTTCGCTCAGAATTTCAAGCCACTTTCCAACACGGAGACGGCCGGTTGGCTAAAGACGGAAGTAGAGGCGCGCGGCGGTAAAATAAAACCGCAAGCGGTCACGTATCTGGTTTCCCTGTTCGGCAATGACCAGAGACAGCTTAAAAACGAGGTCGATAAATTGGTTAACTACAAGCGGGGCCAAAATCGCGAGCTTTTGCCCGGATCCGGCGACGTTATGATCGATATCAAAGAGATAGAGGATCTGTGCCGGGGGCAGAGTGATGAGAACATATTCGCGTTAACGGACGCGATCAGCCGCAAGAATAAGAGCCTGGCCCTAAAGCTTTTTGAGCAGGAGATCGAGGCCGGGGTTACGGAAACTTACCTTCTGCATATGATAATCCGCCAGTTCCGGATCCTTCTGCAGATCAAAGAATCCCTGGATCAGGGTAATTCCTCCAGAAAGATAATAAGCGATTTAAAACTCCACCCCTTTGTCGTCCAAAAAGGCATTACTCAGGCGGGAGCTTTTACCCTGGCGGCGCTTAAAAGCATCTTTCATCATTTAGTCGATATCGATCGGCAGATAAAAACCGGCCAGGGTGATTTCAAGACGAATATCGATTTACTGATCGCGAAAATTTAACCTAAAATAACCCAGCTTCTCAATGATTATTCAGCGTCTTTGGGGTAGCGTGCGAACAAAAATCCCGGTTATTAACCGGGATTTTTGATTTTGTATATTGAGCTTAAGACTTTTGCGTTTTGTTGAGCTTTTTATGCAACCTGGATTTCCGGCGGTCGCGGGTATTCTTTTTTATGAGTCCTTTTTGCGTCGCCTTGTCGAGCGCTTTTAAAGTTTTTTTGACGAGTTCTTCTGCCTCTTTGCCCTTAGCTTCGATCGCCTGACGGCTTTTTTTGATCAAAGTTTTAAGGTTATCGAGGGCTTTCTGGTTCTTCGCTTCCCGTTTTTTACCTTTGCGTAATTCTTTTTTGGCCGATAATTTATTAGGCATACTGTTGTTAACTTTAGCTTTTAATAACTAGATTTTTTAGATTGGTAATGGTGTGAGAGTCATTGGAATAATCCTAACATAAAATATAAAGAAAATCAAGAGGCGGCTGGTTTTGTCCGCATTTTATATAAAAAAATCACGGAAACCGATATAATAACCAGGCTCGCTATCTGCGGCCAGCGTAAACCGAAAAGTTCCGGCGTGCGGTCGATGCGGATGAATTCGAGGGTAAAACGGAGAATGGAATATGGCACCAGATAAAAAACCAGAAGCAGCAAGTAGGAATAGTCGTTGAATTTCTTATTTTTTATAACATAAGAGTGGCCGGCTATAAGGATAAGGAATATCAGGAAATTTCCAATCGATTCATAAAGGAAGGTTGGGTGGAAGTATTCGAATTTAAAATATTCGGCGATGCGGTTGGTCGGTTCGATCGGTATTCCCCAGGGAAGGGCGGTGGGCAGTCCGTAAATTTCCTGGTTAAAGTAATTCCCCCAGCGCCCGATCGCCTGGGCCAGAGCCAGGCCGGGCGCGAATACGGCGGCCATCCGCCAGGGATTTATTTTATATTTTTTGGCCAATAGATAAATAACGACAACGCCGGCGATGATCCCTCCGTGGATAGCCAGCCCCCCCTGCCAAAGTTTAAAAATATTAAGTGGATTTTTCAGATAATAGGAAAATTCCAAAAATATATGGTAAAGCCGCGCGCCCGCTATGCCGCCGACGATCAGGTAGAAGATCATATCGATAACGGTGTCTTTGCGGATGTCGTGTTTTTCCGCTAATTTGAAAGTAACGACCGTCGCCGCCAGGATTCCGCTCACAATAAAAAGCCCATACCAATGGACCGCGAAAGGACCGATGAAAATAAGGATCGGGTCAGGAATAAAAGTGTGGAAAAAATCGAACATAAAAAGCGTGGAGCATTAAGTATAAAGCGTTAAGTGTTCGGTCGCGCCGCTACAGTTTGATATCGCACCACCCCAGTATACAGACCGTCAGCCAATAAGAAAGCGAAGTGGCGCCGATAGATAAGATCAGGGCTAAGAAAAAATTGATCCTAAGTTTAAGCAGGACCGGAAAGACGACAAATAAAACCAGCGAGGGGATGACTAACCAGAAAATTGAATATGACAGTCTGGAAATTTTCGCTATGTCTTTGTTCTCGGCGTACATCCAGATAAACGATAAAACCGAAATGAGCGGAACAGACGCCAACACCGCGCCCCAGAAAGAGAATTTTTTGGAGATTTCTGAAATAGCCCAAATGAGAATCGCTGAAATTATTATTTTTATTATCTGGAATAGCATTTTCGTTTAAATCCCAACAAATATCGGATATTAGATATTGGGCATTGAAAGCGTTGCGTGATATTGGGTTCCGATGTCTAATATCCAATATTACCAGTTAGATCATGCTTAATAAGGTATTTGTCTCGTGGATGTTGATATGTTATATAGATTTTTCCAATAGCCACATGATCATGGCTTTCTGCATATGCAATCTGTTTTCCGCCTGGTCAAAGATGATCGCGTTCGGATGATCGACGGCATCCCGGGAAATCTCATAACCTATATGGCAGGGCATGCAGTGCATGATCTTCGCTTTCGGGGCGTAAATATTGACAAGGTCGGCGTTTAGCTGATAAGGCATGAATTTTTCTTTGCGTTTCTCGTATTCTTCCTTATATTCATCTTTGACCCGGCCATTTTCAAAGAATTCCATATTCATCCAGGTATCGGTATGGATATAATCCGCGTTCTTTAAAGCTTCGGCCAGGTTAAGCGTGCGCCGGACCAGGCCGGTCGCTTCGGCCTGAGCGCGGAGGGCGGGGTCGACGCTGGCGGCATCCGCTTCGGGCGCCACGATCGCAACTTCGATCCCGATTTTGGCGCAGGCGAGCATCAATGTGTTGGACACGTTATTTTCTATTCCGAGCCAGGTGATTTTTTTTACCTTATCGATTCCGCCCGAATGTTCGGCCATGGTCAGGACATCAGATAGGGCCTGGGCCGGATGGTATTTTTCGCTGCAGGCGTCTATGACCGGGATCTGATTGAAGGAAGCCGCTTTTTTCACGTTTTCCGAATCTTTAGCGCGGTACATAAGCACGGCTCCGAAGCGCATTACCGCCCGTATCTCGTCTCCGAAATCGGTTAAGGAAAACTGGCTCGTGCGGGCGTCCAAGAAGATCGCATGTCCGCCGAGTTCGGTCATGCCGGCCTCGAAAGACAATCGCGTACGGGTCGAGGTTTTTTCGAAGAGCATGATAAGCGTCTTATCGCGAAGATAGGGCGTGTTTTCGCCGGCATTCCGCTTTTCCTTGATCTTTTGGGCCATATCCAGCATAGTCAGAATATCTTCCCTGCTTTGTCTTTTTAAAGATATGAGGTGGCGCATAAGTTTGTTTACGCGCACTGGGCATTTTTTAGGCCGTAATGCGCGAATATTATTGATAATCTATTTACATTTTCCTACATTTTCTCGTTAAAGTCAAATAAAAAACCAGAAAAAATTATTTCCTGGTTTATTTTTTGTTTTAATATCGAGGCTTCGGGACGAGCATTAATTCGCCGCAGTTTGCGAGACAAGGATATGTATTTTATGTCTCGTCAGCTTACTCCGGGGAAGTTGATCCAAGTTCGTTGGGGAAAGATTCTTCGGCCCGGCGCTCGTAATGCGCAAGTGGATAATCGGGAGCGGAGCGATAATAGGCCTCAACGGCTTCCTGCAGGGTAAAAAATCTCCGGACATATTTAGCGTACCAGAGTTCCGCCGGAAAAGCCTGGTTAGCTGAATATAGAATATGAACGGTTTTTCCATCCGGAGATTCATCTGTGATTTTACCGAATCCCCAGGGGTAAAACACGCCGTACAGGCACCACGGCTTTTCGATCGGCGGTTTCGCCGGCTTTTGGTCTTTGTCCATTTTTCCTCCCGCTTCCCGCTAATTTTGAATGATCTTTCTTGAAAACAATATGATATCGTTTAAATGATATTAACATGGAAAATTTGAAAAAGTCAATAAAGGTAACCAAGCCCTTGATTTTACGCTTAAATTGCCTTACAATAAGAACATGACTAAAATTAATAAAAAACCGACCATTTTTTCCGGAATTAAGCCCTCCGGCAATGTTCATATCGGTAATTATCTGGGAGCGATAACACAGTGGGCAAAAATGCAGGATGATCATAATTGCATTTTTTGCGTGGTCGACTATCACGCCATAACGGTTAAGCAGGACCCGAAAATGCTTAAGAAAAGGATTTTCGAAATCGTTAAGGTTTATCTGGCTTCAGGAATAGATCCCAAGAAATCCATTATTTTTCAACAGTCGGATATCAGCGCCCACACGGAAATGGCCTGGATAATGAACTGCGTAGCCAGGATGTCCGATCTTAAAAAAATGACCCAATTCAAGGACAAGGCGGGTGAAAACCAGGAAAATGTCAGTGTCGGGCTATTCGACTATCCGGCCTTGATGGCGGCGGATATCCTTCTTTACAATACAGAGGTTGTTCCGGTCGGCGACGATCAGGTCCAGCACGTGGAATTGACCCGCGACCTGGCCAAGCGCTTCAACAGCCAATTCGGCGAAACGTTCCGAGTGCCGGAAGCGAAGATAAATAAAGAAAGCGCCCGTATCATGAGCCTTGATGATCCTGCCAGGAAAATGGGGAAAAGCGAATCCAGCGAATATAACCGTATCGAGCTTCTTGATGAACCGGCGAAGGCGGCCAAAAAGATAATGCGGGCCGTGACCGACACGGGCAAGGACATTCTTTACGACAAGCTTAACAAGCCGGGAATAACCAATCTGATGTCCATGTATTCTATCCTTGCCGAAATGCCGATCCGGGATATTGAGAAAAAATACAAGCGCAAAGGATACGGCGATTTCAAGAAAGACCTGGCTGATATCGTAAAAAAATTTCTGGCCGATTTCCAGAAAAAATACAACGCGATCAGCGATAAAGACGTCTATTTTATCCTGAGCGGAGGCGCGGAGCGCGCCCGGCCGATAGCCGAGGAAACGCTTAAACGGGTTAAGGAAAAACTAGGCATCAATTAAAATTATGGATATTCAGGATCTCGTAAAAGACGCGCGTAATCTTACCGACTATGAGTTGGACCGCCGGTTGACATCGCTTATCATAAATAACGGCAATTATAAAAATTTGGACAAGAAGAACCGGCAACTGGTTTTAAGTCTTCTGAAAAAATTTCGCACGTATCTTAAGCGCGGTTATACGATCAATTCAGAGCTTATCCGCCGCGAAATGTACCCTTTGCGGCGAGACCGGATAAAACTCGGACTGGATGATCCGGATCTGGATGATATCGAGAATATATTGAATGCCTTTGGCGTTTGATTTGAAACATATTTTATTACCCCGTTCGCGAATGAACGGGATTTTTAATTTTTTAAAGAAGCTAAGCTTCCTATAGGAAGCTTAGCTTCTGCGGATATTTTGCCGTTAATTTAAACTTTCCGTATTTACTCCGAAACCCCAATCCACTTCCGCGTAGCCGTGCAGGAGTTTGTTGATGTATACTTTCAGGCTATCATATTTATTCCGGTCCTCGGCCTCGAATTTTACCGTTAAGTAAGGACCGTTCTGCGAATAGCGGATGATGAACATCGAGTCCGGCATATCCAGCCTGACCCCGTCGCCGGCCCGTTCGTCCGCGATCACTTCCGCGTCCGGATAATCGGCTCTTAATTTTTCAGCGATCTTATCCATTAAGGCGACTTTCGTTTCGTCGCTGCAGCCGACTTTGATCTCCGGACTCGAAATATAATGCGGCAGGTTGCCGACCGCTTCCGAGAGCGACTGGTTAGTCCGTGCCAGGTAGAATAAGAGCCTTAGTGCGGAGTACAGGCCGTCGTCGTGGTTATAAAAATCGGCCGAGAAGAAGAAGTGGCCGGAGAGTTCGCCGATGAAGGCGGCCTTTACCTCCTGGTTCTTTTTCTTAAGAAAAGAATGGCCGGTCCGCCACATGAACGGTTCTCCGCCGTATTTCTTTATGGTCTCCGGCACCGCCTTCGAGCAAAGCGTATTGAACATGATTTTGGCGCCCGGGTGGTCATGTAAAACATCGATTGCGAATAAAGCCACCAAGACATCGTTCCAGATAATGCCGCCTCGGTCGTCGACGATCCCGATCCGGTCCCCGTCCGCGTCGTAGGAAAAACCGATATCGGCTCCCGTTTCAAGCACTTTGGCGCGGAGTCTTTCCGCCACGGCCATTTCGGTCGGATCGGGGGTGCCTAAAGGGAAGCTCGGATCGATCCGGCAATTGCTTTCGATCACTTCGCAGCCGGAGAGCCGCAGAAGATCCGGAGCGATCGCGCCGGCCGTAGAACAACTCGGATCCACCACCACTTTGAATTTTTTGTTTACCGGCAAACGCCTGAAGATATCATCGAAATAGGCCGGACGGACATCGCGTTCTTCGATCTTGCCGGGAATCCCGGCCCGGTCGTAATCCTCCTCGATTACCATCCGTTTAAGTTCGTTCATGCCGTCCGACACGAGGGTTTCGGAATAATCGATCGCGAATTTAAAACCGTTGTATTCGGCCGGATTATGCGAAGCGGTCACGAAGGCGCCACCTTTTCTTTTTAAATGATACTGCGCCCAGTAGAAAGTACCGACCAGATTCATGCCGATATTGACGGTATCGATGCCGGCATAAGCGAAGCCGCGGATCAGGGCATCCGCGTATTCTTTACTGGTCGCGCGGCAATCGTAGCCGACGACCGCCTCGGTTATCCCGCGGCGTTTCATGTAGGTTCCGTGGGCGCGTCCGATATGCTCGACTATTTCCGCGTTAAGATCTTTGCCGACCACGCCCCTTAAGTCGTAGCCGCGAAAAATATTGGGGTTGATTTTCATAAATTCAAGTTAATATTATCTATTATTCATTTTAACAAAAAATTCCCATAAAGCAAAATAAAAACAGCGGCCGGCCGGCCGCTGTTTTGTATATTATTTATACCTTTTTATGATAGAGCCATAAACTCCCGATCCCCCACCAGACGGCCGCCAGGGAAACAAGCCAGCCGGCTATCGGCAGGGAAAAGACTAAATAGCCCAAGACTATGCCCAGAACCATGGCCCAGATCAAAGATTCTTTTTCCTGTTCCCGGATCTTTTTCATAATAACCCGTCCAATGGCGATACTGGATACGATCTTGCTCAAGTACAAGGCGATCAGCCATAAAACCAGCAGTATAAGCGCCAATGGTATCCCGATCAGGGTAAGAACCAGGATAAGACAAATGATCGGTGTTAATAAAGAGATTATTATGCCCCACCCGACCGCCGTACCGGCCTCGTTAAGCATCAGATCGGTCAAGGTTATTATTTGTCTGCGCCCGATGCTTATAAGAACCAAGCCGACTACCAGCGCCGCAAAGAGAAGGACGATCCTGCTCCAGATCGCGGCTGCGGCCATATCTTTCTGGCCGGTATTTTTCGGCAAACCGTATCCGGTTTCTCCGCCGATCCGGGCGTTATCCGAGATATCCCCCCTAATGCCGGCCGTATAAAATAAATTACCGCCGATTTCCGCTCCCGAAAGAACCCGGAGGGGTTTCGGTCCGCTGTAATTTATTCCGTATTTTTCCCCCTTGATCCGTTCGTCCAGCCGCAGCTTAACGTCTCCTCCGACTTTTCCGGCGATAACGGTATTGCCGGCCGCGCCATGGAGATCGCGGCCGATATAGCCGCGGATATCGCCTAAGCCCGCGACCATGAACATATCCCAGTCTACCCGAGCGTTCGGTCCCAGGTTAACGGTCGCACCGAAGGCCTGGACGTTTCGCGCTATCATCCCGCTGATATTTACCGCGTTTCCGGCGACCCGGACGCTTCCTCCGATCTCGCCGGCTATATTAAGGGCCTCACCGGCGCAAAACACGTCGCCCTCAACTTTGCCGTTTATATTGACGGTCTGGCCGGCGCAAAACACGTCGCCCGTTACCGTGCCGTCAACGGTGATCGAATTACCGGCGGCATATAAGTTCCCGTTTATGGTTTCCTCCTGTCCGACATAGATCGAATTATCGGTTTTAACCGCGTAAGCTCTGACCGCCAAAGGAGCGATCAGTAAAAATGCGGTGCAACCGAAAAACGCGATAATCCTTGTGTTTTTCATAATTTTATGCTTTAATTTAATAATTCACGATCTGCCTATATTCTATCATAAATATAATCATATCACAAAAACATGACGATGAAATTAAATAAAACGGAATTAAAAGCGGTTGAAGAATTCCTTTCTTCGGATATTAAGGACGGCAATGAGCTTATGCTGCTTAAAAGAAAATTAGCGAAAAAACACCATATCAGGATTTTGGAAAATTCTTCGATACTTAAAGCGTTAAACAGCCTCACGATAAAGCCGTTTCCGGGGGTTCGGCGACTCCTGCGAAAACGATCCATAAGGACTTTATCGGGAATCGCGCCGGTGGCAGTTCTGACCGAGCCTTACGCTTGCCCCGGCAAGTGCGCATATTGCCCCACCGAAAAAAACGTTCCTCAAAGCTACTTATCGAACGAACCGGCCGTAATGCGGGCGATCCGCTGCCATTACGATCCGTACGTCCAGGTACGGGACCGGCTCAAGGCCTTGGTCGCTAACGGACATGAACCGACGAAGATCGAATTGATCGTGATCGGAGGCACCTGGTCGGTTTTGCCGGAAAAATACAAGTACTGGTATATCAAAGAATGCTTCCGAGGAGCGAATGAATTCTATGAAACAAGAAACATGAGGCATGAAGCACAAAACTTAAAACGCAAAACGCGCAACGAAAATATCGATAAACTAAAAGATATTTTGGAAAAGGAGCAGAAAAAGAATGAAAGCGCCAAATACAGAATAATCGGGATTACCCTGGAAACGCGTCCGGACTATATAGACGAGAAAGAGCTGCGGGAGATGCGGGAGCTGGGATGCACGCGGGTGGAGCTTGGGGTGCAGGCGATCGATGATAAAATTTTAAAGCTGAACCGGCGCGGACATGGCGTGGGGGCTATCGCTCGGGCGACGGAACTTCTGAAGAATTTCGGCTTTAAGGTCACTTATCATATTATGCCCGGCTTGCCGGGCTCCACTCCGGCCCGGGATCTCAGGATGTTCAAGCGATTATTCAACGACGGGCGGTTCCAGCCGGATCAGATAAAGTTCTACCCGACTGTGGTCACGCGAGGCAGCCTCTTATACCGCTGGTGGAAGCAAGGTAAATATAAGCCTTATTCAGATAAGGTTTTGCGCGGATTGATAATAAGGTGCAAAAATATCGTGCCGCCCTACGTGCGCATCATCCGTCTGATCCGGGATATTCCGGGGGAATCGATCGTGGCCGGGAATATGGTAACGAATTTGCGGCAAGTGCTTGCCGCCGAGGGCGTAAAATGCAACTGCATAAGATGCCGGGAAATAAAAGACGGGAAATTGGAAATTAGAAATCGGAAATTAGAAATTATAAAATATGAAGCATCGGGCGGACAAGAATGTTTTATACAGGCTATATCAAAAAATAAAGACGATAAAAATAATCTGCTCGGTTTTTGCCGGTTGAGGCTGCCTACGCATAACGTGGAACGCGTAACGCATAACGCATTGGATGATTGCGCCTTGATTCGTGAATTGCATGTTTACGGAGAATTAGTGCCGGTCGGGAAAGATAAGAAAATCCAGCACACCGGATTGGGAAAAAAATTAATGTCCGAGGCGGAAATAATCGCGCGGAAAAACGGATATGAAAAAATAGCGGTTATCGCCGGAGTAGGAGTGAGGAGTTATTACCGGAAGACGGGATACCGGCTGAAAGATACTTACATGATAAAAAAATTAAAATAATCGCCGTTAAAAAACCCCGCTCTGATATGAGCGGGGTTTTATGTTAAAAATTCAACGGTTATTTTCTTTCCACTATCTTTATTCCGGAAATTATTTCCTCGGTATATTTTTTAGCGGCTCTTTCATCGAGAGGGTTCCTGCCGTTTTCTTCGTTCATTTTTTCGGAAATTATCCGGTAAATCCCGGGCAATTGGTCTTTTATGTCCAGTTTATCTTTTACGGTTTTCTGCGTTTTAAGCGTTTCGTAGATTTCGGTGGCGAGTATCTGCCGAAAACGGTCGTCCCCCAACGCGCCTATACCCGCGTAAGATCCGGGAAAAACCAGGTCGTAATGGGCGGAGCCGATGGTAATTTCGATCGAAATATTGGTTGCCTTTTCGGCGCTCTCGGCCATCAGACCTTTTATATTTCCCCGTTTGACGGAAACCGCCAAAGAATCATTGAGCTCTTCGAAGTTTACCGGTTCCGAGGGAATATTGCCGACGCTCAAATAATCATAATAACGGATCGTGCTCTCCTCTTTGTTTTTCTCGGGAAAACGGATATGCCCTTTAAATTTTTTTACCACAAAACCGTCGTTTTTTTGGGCTTCCTCCTGTCCGGCTATCTTGGCGTAATATTCATTCGCCTCATAAGGATTATTATAAGATCCTTTTTCCTGTTCGGCTGTTCGTTGGTCGATACTTGGGAGTTCGAACTTCATATTTTTTGAGTTTAAAATAAGATTTACCTGTTTTTATTGTATACTAATCGCGCAAAAAAAACAATTGCCTGTCACACCCAGTTAACCCGTAAAAAATGCGAAGCGCAGGACATGCAGGGGTCGTAAGCCCGGATGATCTTTTCCACCTCTTTCCGGATCTTTTCCTCGCACGATCTATCGTTTTTTTCGCAGGCTAAAATTTTCGTGGCCGCGTCGCGCACGTCTTCGCGCATGCTTATAAGATTCTGGGCGGTCGGAATGACCAGGTTGGCGTATCGCACCTTTCCCTTGTCTATGCCCAGCCAATAATAAAGCGTGCCGCGCGGCGCTTCGATCGCGCCGACGCCTTCGCCGTCGAGCGACTCCGGTTGAGCCGGTTTTTCCTCTTTGAATTCCGCCGTGGAAAGTATCTCGATGGCATGATCGATCGAATGCATAATCTCGATCGCCTGGGCCAGGTTATTGTGATAGATATTGTCGGACGGGAAGATATCAAGATATTTTTTCATATCGCGCTTCGTGGGGGCGGAGAGGTTATCCTTATTAAGATTAACCCGCGCCAAAGATCCGACTACATAAGGATGACCTTCGAATTCGAATCCTGAAGCCTGGGAATAGGGCAGAACGACGTTGTGAAGATGGTCCCAATAATCCTCTTCTTTTATCGAGGCGCCGCTCGAAGAAGCGATGAAGCCCTCCAAAAAAGAAAAGTCCGGCGTTTTTATGGCCACGAAATCGGTTTTTCGGATTAGTACCCAATCGCAGGCATAAAGTATCTCCGCCAGAGCCAGGATATAAGGACGGATGCTTTTTAACTCTTCTATCATGGCTGGGAATTTCGTCTTGTCCGGAATCCGGCTAAAGCCTCCGACGGCCTCGAAGGGAGCGTGAACCGCCCGGCCGGCGATCAGGTTCGACAGGTTGTTGCCGGCTTCTTTGACGTGAAGCGACTGATGCACGAGTTCCTTCTCTTTTTCGGCCAGATCAAGGATCGAGTCCACGCCGAAAATATCAGGCAGCACGAAATAATAAAGATGAAGCGCGTGATCGCGGATCATCAGGGAATACATTGTCAGTTTGCGCATGAGCATGGTTTGCGCGCTCGGCCGGATAGAGAGGGTTTTTTCCACCGCTTCGATGCAGGCGGTCAGATGCGCGATCGAACAGGTGCCGCAAATGCGCGATACGAGTTGCGGTACGGCATTATAGGGCTTGCCCTTGACGGCCTGGTTGAAAAAGCGTTTATTTTCCATGACCCGGAGGCTTACGTCCTCGACCTTCCCGTCCCTGATCCTTATGTCAAGATCGGCGTGCCCCTCGATCTTGGAAAGTTTGTTGATTGATACGTTTAGATTGGTGGTATGCATATTTTAGGCTTTAGGCTTTAGGCTTTAGGCTATTTAGCTTTTATATCCCGATTCCCCAAAAGCTAGTAGTTATAAACTAAAACTTAAATAAGATATTTCTCGAACACTTCGATGAATTTATTTTCGTCGATCGGACAACCCAGGATTTCGTCATCCACCCTGACCGCTTCCTTGATCGAAAGGCATTTGGGCAGATAATCGTTCGCTTCAAGCTCGGTTTTTATTTCCGCGGCCTCACTGGCGCCAAACAGGTTCCTCTGCCCGGACGGCTGGCCGGTCGCGGCGCAGGAACCCATGGCGATCAGGATTTTGCTCTCCGCCCGGATCTTCTCGATTTCCTTCTTGTCCTTGGCCGTGCTGATGACCCCCTCGACCAGGGAGATATCGAAATCCTTTATTTCGACCTTATCCTTGACGGACAGGAAATAAGCCAGTTCGATCTTTTCGAGCCATTCCATAAGTTTTTTGTTGAATATTTCTATAAGATAAATGGAACAACCTTCGTCGCAGGTAAAAGAGAAGATTGCCACGCGTTTTTTATTTTTTGCCATAGATCGTCTGTTAATTTTTATATTTTTTATTATAGCATTTTTGCCGAAGATCAAGAAATCAATTGAAAATATACGGTAGTTTTAAATAACCCGTCCGCTTTTCCAGATCAACTCGAAGATCGCTTTCAGGGTATCGGCGAAATCCTCGTCTTCAACGGCGAAGCCGAAATCTTTGGCATGGTTGGCGACCATGGTTTTATTTTTGTATACGGTCAGATTGACCCTGGATTCGAACAAATTCCGCGGCAGGAGCCTTGTTTCCCTTAACTCTTTTTTGTCCTTTTTTTGCGACTCAAGGGTCGCGTTCGACACGGCGGCCAGGACCCGGCAGCGGGTATTGGTTTTAAGTCTTTGCGCGATGTTTTTTTTCTGATATTCTTTCTCGTCTTTGGTGTAGAACAGGTCATCGCCCCAGATAAGGCATTCGCCCTCGCCCCAGATCGACCCCTCCATCATTTTATTAAGCTCCCGGCCGCCCTCGTAATAAAAGATCTTCGGCCGGTTATTCTTTTGGCGCGCCAATTTCTCAAGTTCGGGAATGCTGTCGGCGAATTTTTTCAGTTCGATCCTTTTGACCGCGAGTATTTCTTCCGGGGACCGGGCCGCGAATATTTTTTTATCCTCTTTCCTGGTCTGAGTCAGGAAGCCTTTGTCCGCGAGTTTTTCGGCCAGATCGTAAATATGGGTCCGTTGGATACCGGTGGTTTTAGCGAGCTCGGAAGCCCCGGACGGCCCAGTCTTGAGACAGGCCATATAAAGAGCCGTTTCTTTATCAGATAATCCTAAATCGGATATAATCTTAAAATCTATCATATGTTACTCGCTTCGCTCGGCCCGCTATAGCCCAGGGCGGAGGGCACATGCGAATATTATTGTCGTAAAATATTTACTACTTATAGTATAACAAATTACCTAAAAATAAACAAATAATTTGATTATTAATAATAAATTGCTTCTTTTTGTACGTAAAAATTTACTATTACATTTTTAAATTATAAAATTAAGCTATATTGATAATGAACTTTGAAAATTTAGAATAATTTTTTATACAGACGGATAAAACCGGGGAGGAAAAATGAAAAAACGAATTACAAAAAAAGAATTATCATGTTCCCGAAAAAAGTTAAAAGAAGCGGAAAAGGAGGTCGAGGGCGGAATCAGGGATTATTGCCGGGCGCAGAAGGGTTTGTGGCAAAGAATTCCCTGGTTAGCGTTAATGGCGGATGGGCGCGGCGGCTTTTCCCCGACCAAGGGTCGCGCCTATCGGGAGGGCTATTGGATGATTTTTTCTTCCGGCCGGGCCAATGGTCCCTTTTGTACCGTAGAAGTGGATTGCGAAAACGGCGAACTGGATGCCCGTTTAAATAGCGATATCGTGAAACTTATTGATCACCTGGACGAATTGAACGCGGCTAAAATTATCGCCGAGCTTAAAATTGAAACTTTAAAACCGGAACATGTGACAGGCGATTGGCGCGATAAGATTATAGAGGGCTATGGTCTTGAACCGGTTTACCGGCGGAACAGAAAAAAAATCGAGTATATGGATGAGTATGAAAAAAACGCCTGGTTACGTGCGGCAAGTAAGCAGGTGTCCGAAAAATTATCTTTATTAAGGCAGGTTATTTTTGAGGATTGTAAAAAGACCATAAAATAACAAGCCTCATGATACGGTTCTTAAGCGATCCCGTCGTCTTGATCAGGCGACGAGGAATGGGGGAAGATAATAAAATGGAGAGCCTGAAAGGAAATTGTTGTTTTTGCGGCCGTCCGATTGATAACAAAAACGATCAGGCCTGCGAGGAGTGCCAGGAAAAATGCGAGAAGAAAAAACACGGCAACGGCCGGCACATAATCCAGTTCATGTTCGGTTGTTTCTGCACGCGTTGCGGTAAAAGCTGGCTGGACGATTTTTAAGGCAGGCGTGCGCGCGGAGATAAAAAATGGAAATAAAACAAAGAACGCCAAAAACGCGTTCTTTTTATTTTGCCGTTTGCCCGGCTAATCCTCAAAATCGAATAACTCGTCGATTTTCGTTCTAAGTTCGCGGGCGACATCGTGCGCCAGCCTGAGCGAAGGATTGTATTTGCCCTGCTCCAGAAAAAGAATCGTTTCCCGCCGGACGCCGACGCGGCGGGCGAGTTCTTCCTGGGTCAGATTATGGAGAATCCTCAGTTCTTTGATCCGGTTTTTCATATTATTTTCCGCGGTTAGACAGATATCTGAATACAAAGGCGTTTAGCAGCATAATAAAACAGACAGTGTAGGCAAAGAATTGGCTTAAGGCATAAAGCATGCCGGTTTTATCCGAAAGAGCCATAAGGATGAAGGTGGCAATAGCGCCGATCCAGCTATAAATATAGATCGTATATCGCGCCGCGTCGCCCGCGACCTTATAGTCCCGCTCGTCGGCCATGACGGTATCTTTCGGCAGCCGTTTTTTGCCGTAGTACATCGCGGCCATAGCGGTTACGATGAGGACGATCGGCAGATAATAATTTTCGGCGGTAATGGCCGCGCTTATCGAGGCGGAGAGGATCATGATCACGATCAGGCGGAAGACCGAGTATTGTTTTTTGGTCATAATTTTTCCGGTTATTTTATAAAGTTATATATTTCTAACTATATTTATATGTTATATTATTCTAACATTTCTGTCAAGGGCAAGTAAAAAAAGAAAGCCCCCGTCGAAGCTTTCCTTTTTTAGGATCGTTTCGCGGGGGTTTTGATTTGGAGACGGATGGGTTAGGCGCACATAGCGCGCCCAGTCATGTTGGGGATAGTTCGGTATGGCCCCCCGTTATAGATGGGGAACGAGATATGGGCAGTGGGGCCGGCGAAGATTTGATCTACAACCTTGACCTTTACCGGACCGCCATGGTCCGGGACAAAATTCACATTGATTTTTTTGAATTCTTCGGCCATCTTGGCCTCCTTTTGTTGGGGTTATATTTTGAATAATATAATTATAGCATAATTTATAAAAGTTGTCAAGATAATATTTTTTTACAGCTAATACTAAATAAAAAACCCTTGATTTTTCAAGGGTTATTGTTTAATCAATTACAAAGTTATAAACGATCGAAATTACCAGTGAGGCAAGAAGCGCCGCCCAAAAATTTACTATAATAAAACCATTAACAATAGTGGATGCCAACATAAGCATCAAGGCATTTATTACGAACAAGAACAGGCCCATTGTTACAATGGTAACGGGCAAGGTTATGAGAATGAGCAAGGGCTTAACAAACAGGTTAATGACCCCCATAAGGGCCGCTACAAGCATCGCTGTCCAGAAATCTTTGACGCTGATTCCGGGCAGTAGAGAACATACGCCCCAAACGACCAGTGAATAGATCAGCCATCTTGCGATCATGTTTATTCTCCTTATCTAGAAAAGAAGTAAATAGCCACGAAAAGGCCGATTATCTTATTGATCGTGATCGGTTCGCCCAGTAAATATCGTCCGCCGATAATAGATAAGATAACGGTAAGGGTCAGGACGATCGGCACGACTCGCGATAATTCCCAGTTTTTAGCCGCATAGCCGTACGTTATTACGGCGATGCCGTTCAGTAGGGCCATAACGATCGCCAGTACGCTCCAAACCGACCATTTATCGAATAACGGAGAAATATTTCGCGCCATTAGAAGAGGTATGAGCGCCGGTAACAAGCCGCTAAGCATGAGTAAGAGCGGGCGCCAGTATGGAGGTATTCCGGCTTTTTGGAATACTATGGCCCAGCCCGCGAAGCCGGCCGCGGTAATTGAACACATGAGCCACATATAAGCAACGTTCATTAATGTTGTCCTTTCTTTAAGATTTGATTTAAGGAACCACCCGATAATTTATAATATTACAAAGTATCATAAAATTAAACAAGTGTCAATTTAAATATCCGTAATCATTTGACAAAATCAGTAAAATTTGCTAAAATTAAAAATTGGAATGGTTTAAAAAATAATATAAAAATTTATGGAAAATATAAAAGAACTAACTTTAAATAGCCAGGAACCGGCCCCGCATGAAGCGCCTGATTTTGCGCTTCTTAAGGCCAGGGTGACATCTGAGGATATTGAAAACCTAAGAACATCTTTAACTCCCCGGCGCCAGAAACATTTTAATAGTATTGACCCGGATGTACAGGCCGAATACGCGGTTTTGTTTAAATTTCCGGAAGAGGAGCTAAAGCGGCTGATACCGTTTTTAAGTTCAGGGGGAGACTACACATTTTCCATGAATACTATAAGCGATGCTCTGGATTTTTTAGATCAGGGTATTTTGGGTGGAAACGGGAAATATCAGAGCCTTAAAAAATTCGTAAAAAAATGGCGGGAGGGCAATATTCATGGTCCAGTTTTAAAACAAGAGGAGGAATACCGAGAAGAAGAAATCAGGCCGCAAGATCTTAACGATGAGTTGGCAAATTTTATAATAAATATCACGCCCGAAGATATTCTCCGATTTAAAGAGGGGTTATCCCCCAAGGGTCTGGCGTCTTTTGAAAAATATTCTTCAGAAAAACAAAGGGAATTAACAGCTGTACATATGTTGCCGGAATATAGGTTGAGGCAGATGGTGCGTTGCGCCGTTAAAACCGGAACTTCAAGGTTTTTGGGAATGCATGATATTAATAACGCTTTGCAGTTTTTTGAGTTGCCGGAAGTTGCGCAGGTTATGGGCGATAAGTATAAAAAAATTATAAGACTAGAGGAGCAATTAAAGAGAGATAAAGAAAATAAAAAAATTCAGGAGAAAGTCCGGGCCGAAGAATTAGTCTCTTAATTTATCAAGCCAGTTTTTTTTGATCAGAAATTTTTTCCAGATAAGCCCGCATCAGCCGAAAGGCCCGGCCGCGGTGGCTTAAGGAATTTTTTTCGTCTTCGCTCATTTCGGCGAAGGTTTTTTTATATCCCTCCGGAATAAAAATAACGTCGTAAGGGAGCTTGGGGAGCGCCTGTCCGCGGGGAGCGAGGGCGAGTTCTCCCCGGATCACTCCCGTAAAGATTTTTTCTAAACCGGCCGGCGATACTATCGCCACCGCGCTTTCGAAGTGCGCTCCGCGCCTTCCTTCAAGTATATTTTTCATGCACTCCAGGGTATATTCTACTAAATCGCGGCCGTGAGCCCAGCGGGCGGTATAAACCCCCGGCTCTCCTCTTAAGGCGTCAATGCATAATCCGGAATCGTCCGCTACCGCCCACTCGCCGGTTTTAGCCGCGACAAACCGCGCTTTTTTCAGGGCGTTGGCGGAGAAAGTTTCCCCGTCTTCCTCCACGTCTTCCAAGACGCCGGCCTCGGCCGCGCTTAAAACGTCAAAGCCGGCGAGCATTTTTTTCATCTCGACAAGTTTGCCCGGATTTTGAGTGGCGAATATGATTCTCATGGTTTTATTTTTTCTTTAAAAAACGGCTCATAGGCCTTGTCCATAGTAATGACATGCCCGAGCCACCAGTCCTCCAAAAAATCCATGATTTCGAAAGAAGCGAAATGATCTTGTTCTGCCGCCATGAAATCCCGGATTTTTTCGCGATAGGTGTCATGGGTTTTTGCGTGCGCCTCTTTTTGCGGATAATCATAAAGCGCAAAGTATTTTTCTTCCGTTTTGAGGTGCTCCTCGGCATAGGCGGACAATTCGGCCAGCAGTTTTTCCAGATCGTTTTTATCCATGATCTTTTCCCGCATTTTATCATGCAGGCCGTTTATCAGCCCGAACATTTTTTTGTGCTGGCGGTCGAATTCTTCGACACCGACGCTATAGTCGTCTTTCCACTCTAAGAGGGGCATAGATTTATTTTTAATTATTATTTAAGGCTGTTTATATTATAGCAGTAAATCTTTTTTTGTTGAACTCTGGACAAATTCAAGCGTAAGATATAATATAGAAACAGTAAAACCAAAACGTAAAATCGATTTACGCTCTCGTCGTTCAATGGATAGGACGCAAGTTTCCGGAACTTGTAATGTTGGTTCGATTCCAACCGAGAGCACACCAGATTCTCGTAGTCCTGAAGGGACGGAGACCCCGCCGTATGGCGGGGCAACCGAATTGGCAAGGATTGAAAAACTGTCCGTTGGCGGGCTGTTTTTTTATATGTTATAATGTTAATATAATTTATTTAATGAAAAAGAAAAATCATGCCCGCGGAAAAAATAAGCCTGGACAATGCCAAGCCCGACAAGCTTTTTTATTTTGTCGCCAATGTCGTGATCTATCGCGAAGAGGACGGACGCTGCCTGATACTTAAAAGAAGCGCCAGTGAGAAAGTCCATCCGGGAAAATACTGCGTGCCGGGGGGAAAGCTGGAATGGGCCAACCTGGACATCGCCAACCCGACCCGCATGAACGGCGACGTTTTCGATTTCGAAAACGCCATTGAGGATCTCCTGAAGCGGGAGGCGATGGAAGAGGCTGGCGTCAGGATCGGGGGCCGATTGATTTACATAAACAGCGTTGCTTTCGTCCGTCCGGACGGAATACCGGTCGTTCTCGTGAAGTTCGCCGCCAAGCATGAAAGCGGAGAGGTAAAATTAGAGGCCGGGGCTTTTACGGATTACGCCTGGGTTAACGCCTTGGAGGCAGAGAGCTATGATTGCATTTTGGGGGTAAGGGAAGAAGTGCGAAAGACTATCGAGTTATTCGCCGATTAATAGTTCGTTTGTATTTTGGCGGATATTGGATATTAGATATCGGATATTACGCTACGGGCATAAATTGTTTTTATAGTATTCAACGCCTTGTTGTTTTGAAACGGTTAGGCGGATGGTGCAGTAAGAATAAAATATCCAATAAAAATAAAATATATTTTTGTTATTGCGATACGCGGTTTTAAAAATATTTTAAAATTTTTATAATATGTTCACGATGGGCGGGGAATATAAAAAGATCCACAAACTGCTTAAACTCGATAAGCCGTTGGTTATTTTCGATATTGAAACAACCGGGATATCGATGAGCTCCGACAAGATCATCGAGATCGCCTATATTAAGATTTGGGGAGACGGCAAAATAAAAAAGGAGAATGTGCTTTTAAATCCGGAAACGCCGATCTCTGAAGAGGCGACCACTATACACGGCATCAGGAACGAAGACGTCGCTCTAAAACCCGCCTTCCGGGACAAGGCCCAGGAGCTTTGGGATGTTTTTAGCGGTTGTTATTACGGAGGATTCAGCATCCTCGACTTCGACCTGCCGGTCCTCCGAAGGGAATTTGTCCGGGTGGGCATGGATTTCGATTATAGCGGCAGGCAGGTGATCGATTCGAAGAAGATATATAACTACATGGCCCCGTCCAACCTGGCTTCGGCTTACGATTATTATTGCCGTAAGCGCCTGACCGTCCGGAAGAATATTATGGAATACGCCGAAGCGGCGGCGGAAGTTCTTATGAAACAGATGGAACGGTATAACGAGGTCAGGGATTGGGGATTCATTAACCGCATACACGAGCCGGATGACGAATTCCGGGTGGATAATATCCGGAAATTCTATTGGGAAAAGGGTGAGGCCTGTTTCGCTTTTTCCAAGTATCAGGGGAAATCCCTGTCCTGGGTGGCGGAGAACGACCCGGAGTTTTTAAGATGGATACTTGATTCCGATTTTACCGAACAGACGAAAAACATGATCCGATTGGCCCTGGAAAAGACCAAGGGGAAAACGAACAGCGATTCCGCGATCTAAAGAATTCAGGAATAAGATATAAAAAGAGCGGATCCTCTGGTCCGTTTTTTAATTTGCCAAAAAACCTTTAAATAGCTACAATATAGATATGGAAAAAGATAAAGAGCGTGTCATAACCAATAAAGAAACGGGCGGCGATCAGGCGCTTGATTTGACTTTGCGGCCGAAAATACTTGAAGAATATATCGGCCAAGAAAAGGTCAAGGAGAATTTGCGCATAGCGATTGAGGCCGCCCGAAAGCGGGGCGAGCCGATCGAGCACGTCCTTCTTTACGGCGCGCCCGGACTCGGAAAAACCACCCTGGCGCATATTTTAGCCAACGAACTCGGAACCAATATCCGCATCACGAGCGGACCAGCCATCGAGAAGTCGGGTGACTTAGCCGCAATCCTCACGAATCTTGCCGAGGGTGATATTCTTTTTATCGACGAGATCCACCGATTAAATAAGACGATCGAAGAGATACTGTATCCGGCCATGGAAGATTACGCCCTCGATATTATCATCGGCAAAGGACCAAGCGCACGCACGCTCCGGATCGACCTGCCCAGATTCACGATCATCGGCGCGACCACGAAGATGAGCCTATTATCCGCGCCGCTCCGGGACCGTTTCGGCATGGTCTATCATCTTAACTATTATGAGCATGACGATATCGAAAGGATCGTTAACCGCAGTGCCCGGATACTTTCTATCGGCATTGACGACCTGTCGGCCCGGGAGATCGCCCGCCGGTCCCGCCGCACCCCCCGGGTAGCCAACCGCCTTTTAAAACGGACGCGGGATTATTGCGACGTCCGCGGCAACGGCACGATCAACCCGGAGCACTGCCGCGACGCTTTCGAGATGCTCGATGTCGACGAACTCGGGCTTGACTGGATCGACCGGAAGATCCTCGAATTGATCATCGATAAGTTCAAAGGCGGCCCGGTGGGTCTAAATACCATCGCCGCCGCTACCGGCGAGGATATGGCCACGGTCGAAGACGTGTACGAGCCCTATCTTATGCAGCTCGGGTTTTTAGACCGGTCTCCCCGGGGAAGACTCGCGACCGACCTGGCGTATGAACATTTGGGGAAACAAAAAAATAAAAATCAGCAAAATACTTTAGTATAATTTTTAGTTTTTAGATAATTTTCAAATACAAGAAACAAGATACAAGGATACAAACAAATTTCAAAAAATCCAAATTACAAATATTAAGTAGTTTTGTTGTTGAGAGTTGAAATTTGAGGTTTGTTTGTGGCTTGTATCTTGTATCCTTGTGCCTTGTTGCAGTAAAATTTCAGAAATTTACGACTTTATGACATTTTCCCTCATAATACTTCTATACATTTATTACGCCTTCCTCGCGCTCTGGGTTATATTCTTCCTGGCCGGGTTTTATCATATGCTCAAATTCGGCTTCAAGACTTTTTTTACGTTTTTGTCGACGTTTTTTTTCTTGGTCGTGGCCGTTATGATGCTTTCCGTGTCGTTTTATTATATAAACCAGCTTGAATGGGACGTGAATATAATTTTATTCGAAGGATTTCTCGGCGCCTTTAAAAGGCCGATGCCGTTTCAATAAATTATATAATACGAACATGCGAAACCGTATTATTCGCATGTTTGCTGGTTCGCATATAAATTCGTATCATATCCCGTATGCTATCCCTAAATTATCTCCCCAACAAATTACCCGATGAATCTATCGTCCGAGTGGTCCGGCGCGACGTTTTTATCATCTTTAAACGCGTCGTCATATTCGCCGTCCTTTTGGTCTTGCCGGTCGGATTTTTTTATCTGATGATAAGTAATGACGCTACCGCATTGGTCGGTACTGTTTCCCTTCCCCTGATTACCCTAGGGACGAGCGCTTATTATCTTTTCGTCTGGCTCTTTTTCTTTTTTTCTTTCGTTGATTATTATCTTGATTCCTGGATCATCACCAACCGCCGGATAATCTATATCGACCAGCGGGGATTTTTTTCGCGGGTGGTGGCCGAGCACAAGATATTCCGCATCCAGGACGTGACGAGCGAAACGCACGGCCTTATTCCGACCGTATTAAAATTCGGCGACGTGCATGTGCAGACGGCCGGCACCGCCGAAGAGCGCTTCAGTTTCCGCCAGGTGCCGAATCCGGATCACATCCGGGATATAATCATTAAGTTGGCGCAGAAAAACCGAAGCGAGAACCCTTATCATGAAATATAAAATTGCGCGATAGTAAATTATGAAAAGTTTCGAAAAACCGAAAAGAGAACTTACTTCAGAAAAATTAGAAAATTTTTTATTGCACGGTGATTATCCCCAGCACGCGCCGCTTTATGTCCTCATTAATCTGCAATTAATCATCGGCAGCAAAGGGAGATTAACAGACGATTATTTTTATGAAATAACCAAGCCGGAAATAATCTATGATCTGGATGATTATATAAAAAGATGGTGCGATAAGCATCACGAAATACCGCCCACCGAATTAAGCGATTCGCTCAAAACAACTTCCGGAACAATAAAAAATTTAGTCGATGAATTGAAAAAGGCCATTAAAGAAAAAGCGGATTTAAAAACAATATACGGAATAGCCATGCGTTTTAAGTCCGAAGCCGGGATTCCGTTGGAGCCGATTGAATATTTTGAGAAACACGGTTCTTAAAGATAAGCCCCCCCTGATTATGAGAACAGAAGATTTTGATTACAACTTACCCAAAGAGCTGATCGCTCAGGAGCCGGTAGAACCGCGGGACCACTCGCGGCTTTTGTGTCTTCGGCTTCGCCGACCCGTCCCTACGAATGCGGGACATGCGAATAAGAAAAAAGAAGTTGAAATTGAAGACAGGCATTTTTATGATATCATAGATTATCTACGCAAAGGCGATGTTCTTGTTTTGAATAATTCCAAAGTGTTTCCGGCGCGTTTGATCGGAACGCGTTTCGGCACCGGCGGGAAGGTTGAAGTGTTTTTGGTACGGAAGGGCGGTAATAACATTCCCGGTAGAGACGTCACGGATAGAGACGCCCCAACGGGGCGTCTCTACGGCAACGCGGGTGAAGCCTGGCAATGCCTGGTCGGCGGACATCGCCGCAAAGAAGGTTTAGAGGTGGAATTTGACGGAGGACTTAAGGCGCGGGTAATAAAGAATAACGAGGACGGTACTTTTACCGTTGAATTCAATAAGACTGGCAAAGAGATGATGAAAATCGTGGAGAAAATCGGGCAGATGCCCCTGCCGCCGTACATAAAACGCGTAGACGCGACAGATAGAGACGCGACCAATCGTGTCTCTGCAGTATGCGCCTCTACGGACGCGAAAAACTATCAAACCGTTTATGCCGATGAAACTAAAACCGGTTCGGTGGCGGCGCCGACGGCCGGACTTCATTTCACGCCCGAGCTTCTCGAAAAAATAAAAGCCAAGGGTGTGGAGATCGAATATATAACGCTCCACGTCGGCCTCGGCACTTTCGCGCCGGTTAAAACAGATAACATCAAAGAGCACAAGATGCACGCAGAATGGGTCGAGGTAACGGCTGAAACAATGGCCAATGTTTATTTAGCGAAGCATCAGGGACGACGCATTATTACCGTAGGTACCACTTCCGCCAGAACTATGGAAGCTATTGCTTCACAATTTCCAATTTCCAATTTCCAATTTCCAAATAATATCCAATATCCAATATCCAATATCCAAACCGATTTCAATAAACAATTCGAAGGATTTCAGGGATTTGTTAATATTTTCATCTATCCAGGTTATGAATTCAGGATCGTCGACGCCATGATCACGAATTTCCACCTGCCGAAATCAACCCTTCTTATGCTCATCTCCGCGTTCGCCGGCAAGGATAAAATTGACAAAGCCTACGGGCATGCTATAAAATCAAAATACCGTTTTTACAGCTACGGCGATGCTATGTTCATTTATTGATTTTGAACTTTTTAAAAGACAAAATAAGAAGAGGGGGGGGGTTATGCGATGTTCCGGCCAGACCGTCACGGTTAGCGAGATCATCATCGATTT